>Ga0075370_10000089_pt1 | contig 28383 bp, 26 predicted proteins | sample EndMethybrTD3035_FD_71398 | JGI IMG/M metagenome (GOLD analysis project Ga0075370, IMG submission 71398) | Populus endosphere microbial communities from Tennessee, USA - Endosphere MetaG P. TD hybrid TD303-5 | ecosystem: Host-associated > Plants > Roots > Endosphere | place: USA: Tennessee... | reverse complement strand
GCGCACTTTCCGAGGAGTAGCACTGTGAAACCATCCGTGATGATGCTGCTTGCAGCCACTTCGCTGCCGTTGGGCGCCTGCGCTTCGACCAACAGAATGGCGAGCGCCGAACCCACCCCGATGGCGCCGCCCTCATACCAGAGCGCCGCCGCAGCCGCGCCCGCCTGTCGTTCGGTGGGCAATAGCGCCCTGACCGGCGCCGGGATCGGCGCCGCCGCCGGAGTCGGTGTAGGCGCGCTGGCCAGCGGGGTCGGCCTGCTGGAAGGCGCATTGGTGGGCGCCGCGGTCGGTGGACTTGCCGGCGCGATCTGGGCCGATTCCAACAATGACGGCTGCGTCGACGGTTATGTTCGCGAAGGACGCTATTACGAAGGCGCTCCGGTCGTCCAGCCAGCTCCGTCAAGCTATCGCACCGGCGAACGCGGCTGACCCAGATGAGCGGCATCGCCCGAATCACGCGGCTTTCATCGGAAAGGCGTATGATCGGGCGAATGCTGCTCGCGCTCGGCGCAGCGTCGCTGCTGCCGCTTGCCGCCCCTGGGCTTGCCGCGCCTTCGCGGACCGACACCGACGTTCGGTTTAATACGGCGGAGGGCGTTAGGGAGATTGTCGCCCAGCGGGCAAGTTCCGATATGCGCGCGTTCTATGCCGCCCGAAACAATCGGCCGCTGTGGCTGGACGGTTCCGGGGCGCTTTCGCCGGCCGCCGGCGTTCTTCTGGCGCAACTCGAAACAGCCCGATTCGACCGTATCAGGCCAGGCAGGCTCAAGACCCGCAATCTGGCCCAGGCGCTCGACAACGCAAAAAGCGGCGATCCCGCCGATCTTGTCCGCGCCGAACTCGCACTTTCCAAAAGCTATGTCGCTTATGTCAAGGCCCTGCGCGCCGCCCCGCGCGGCGCGATGATTTACGAAAGCGAAGCGCTCGGTCCGGTCGTGCCGACGACGAGCGCCGCCTTGCAGGCGGCCGGCGCCGCGCCATCGCTGGAACGCCATGTGCGCGGCATGGGCTGGATGCATCCGCTCTACGCCCAGATGCGCGCGGCACTGACCGACGGCCGTTACGATGCCGACCAGCTTCGCCGGATCGCGATCAACCTCGATCGCATTCGCGCCCTGCCGGCCAATCCCGCTTCGCGCTATGTCCTGATCGACGCGGCCAGCGCCCGGCTGTGGATGTACAAGGATGGCCAGCCAGTCGACACCATGCGGGTGGTGGTCGGCAAGGCGCAGGAACAGACTCCGACGATGGCGGGCTACATCCGTTATGCCATCGTCAATCCCTACTGGAACGTTCCGGACGATCTCGTACGCAGCCGGATAGCGGTCAATGTGCTGTCCAAGGGACCGGGATACTTGCGCACCGGCGGATATCAGGTTGTCTCGGGCTGGGAGGAAGACGCCGGCCTGATCGATCCCGACACCATCGATTGGAACGCGGTCGCAGCCGGCGCACGGCATCCGCGTGTGCGGCAACTGCCGGGAACGGCGAACTTCATGGGCAAAGTGAAATTCATGTTCCCCAACGCACAGGGCATCTATCTGCACGACACCCCGGACAAGGCGCTGCTGAACCTCGACGCCCGGCAGCTGAGTTCCGGCTGCGTCCGGCTGGAGGATGCCGGACGCCTTGGCCAATGGCTGCTGGGCAAACCGCTTCCAGCCCGCCTGCGCGCGCCGGAACAACGCATCGAACTGCCGGAAGTCGTGCCGGTCTATATCACTTATCTGACGGCGCTGCCCGAGCACGACCGGATCACCTTCCGCGACGATGTATATTCGCGGGACAGCGCAGTACGCGGCAACGGACGATTCGCCAGCAACGTGCCCTAGACCGTCCCGCCATCGTCGTGGGCCGAATGCAACGCTTGCCGGACATTTTCGCTGCATGGCACAATCCAGCCCCTATCTTTGGTACGTTAACCCTTCTCCCAGCCCGGAAACCGCCCCTCCGGCGGCGCCGCGTTGGCCGACCGTCAACGGCTTGAGAGTGTATGCAACAGCACTCCAACCCGCTAGGAAGGCAAGTGAGGCCAATTATCAGTCGAAGTTTTTCAGCAACTTGTTTCTGGCAAGCGTAACGCGGCCGATCTCTCACATGAGCGCCTGCCCCACTCGGAACGTGGCCGACATGCCGACGCGCCATCGGTGAGATGCATCTCGAACACGACGAAACGCCAAGGGCAATTTATAATGCACTGCACAAAAATCTTGCCCTATTTGGCTTTCTAATGTTAGCTTACCAGCTGTCCGCAAGCATGGAGTTTAAGACATGCCGAATTTCAAGGCTTATGCCGCCGTCGTTGTTTTACCTGGGCTTTTGATGAGCGGTGCTGCCTTCGGCGCTCCCGGAGATGCTACCACCGGCACTTCCCCCCAGCAGTGCCTGGTGACGATCGATCGTAGTCAGCCCGCCGGGACCTTTGAAGTTACCCGTCAGGTTTTTGAGGACGGCAACTGCCGCTGCTATGTGTACACGGGCGAAAAGCCGCAGTCCGACGCGACTGAAAAGGCAATCGCTGAATTGCTGTCTTCCAAATCGTGCTCCAGCGCCCCTGTTCAGATGGTTGCTAAGTCGATTTCGGCTGTTGCAGCGGGTGCCTCGGCGGGCGCTCTGGGCGGTGGTGCCGTCGGCATCGGCGTCCTCGCTCCGCTCACTGCCGCCGCCGCCGCCGCGGCTGCCCTCGCCGCTAACGGCGACGGTCCGGCAAGCCCGTAATCATCCTTTGAATAACGAAGAACGAAAAGGCGGCTTCGGCCGTCTTTTTTGTTGGTTCTGCAAACGTAGTCATCTGTACCGAAACGAATTTTTTCCTTGCCCGCCATTCCAGCCAGCTTTTACGATTTTTCTTTGCATGATATGACCCGCCGCAAGGGTCGGGTCGGTTCCGTTCGCAACGCGATCATGGAATAAAAAGGGAAGGAATTTCGACAATGCGCCTGGCATTTGCCGCCTTGCTGATGGCGGCGCTGTCCGCGATTCCTTCCACGGGAAATGCGAAGCTGATCAGCACTCTGGACCTGCACCGGGTGTGCTCCGCCCGTATGGGACAAACTTCCTTCATCATCGATTACGCATCCTGCCTCGGCTATATCTCCGGCGTCGCAGATGCCGTGGACGAGACCCGCATCAGTCGGGGCAAGCGCGCCTGCGTGCCCGACGGCATGCGGGATTTCGAAGTAAAGAACATCGTGGTCGGCTATATCGCGCGCAATCCGGACAAGTGGCACCTGCCGGCATCGGCAATCGTGGCCGAGGCGCTGAAAAACGATATGCCCGACTGCAAGGGATGATGCGCCACCGCGACAGCCTCCGGGGGCGGATCGGCTAGCGCGAGGCCGCCCTCGCTTCTGCTTCCCGCACGAAACCGGCCAGCAAGGCGCGGCGCGACCATCGCTCCTCCGCGCGCCGGCGCGCCGCCACGCCGAATGCCGCGGCTTCATCCGGCTGATCGACGATCCGTTCGATCGCCTGGGCGAACGGCACCGCCTCACCCGGCGGCGTGACTAGCCCGCAGGACTGCACTTCGGCGAACAACGCAGTGCCGGTATCGGCGGTCGCCACGACCGGCCTGCCCGACGCAAGCATATTGGCCAGTTTCGAAGGCAACACCAGATCGGCTGCGTCCGCTAACTGTGGCAGCATGTGGACGCTCGCCAGCCCGAGAAGTTCCCCGAGCCGCTCCCGCGGCTGCAGCGTTTCGAAGCGAATATTGGGCAGTTCGGCGGCCTGCTCGATAAGCTGGGCTTTCTGCGGCCCCTCCCCGCAGACGAGGAAGCCGATATCCTTTCGGTGGCGAAGCAGACGCGCCGCCTCGACAATGATGCCCACACCTTGCTTGTTGGCGATGTTGCCCGAATAGAGGGCGATATGGGGCGCCAGCCCGTGCCATTGCGATCGATAGGCCGATGGTTTGTCCAACACCGTTATGCTGTCGATTTCCGCCCAGTTGCGAAATTCGACGATACCGTCGGCCGGAACGCCGAGACCGGCAAGTTTCGCAGCCATCGGGGGGGATATCGTGCTGCACGTGTCAAAGCCGCTGATCACCCGTCGCTGAAACTTGAGCGCCGCCCGACCCAACAGCGACCCGCTGTCCATCAGCGAGGTCGCGAAAGCCGCTTCGATCTCGAAATCCTGGACATGGAGCCAGGTATGAGCCCCGGTCAGGCGGCCTAAGGCCAGCGCGACCGGCGCGGCCAGTAACGAAGGGGCCACGGCGAAGACGATATCGGGCTTGAACGCTGCGGCGGCCGCCAACGCCGGTGGCGTCGCAAAGGCGGCAAAGCTGGCGAGATGGGCGATCCGCTTCATACCGCTCGGCTTTGGCGGAACGTAGTGCGGACACCGCACGATCTCCACCGCCCCCTCGCGATCGCAGCCGTAGCCGACCGACCGATAGCCGTCATAGGTGCGCCATTGCGGGTAATAGGGCTTTCCCGCGATGACCCGCACCCGGTGCCCCGCCTCGACCAAGGCTTGCGCGGTCCCGGCTGAATAAGGACCGATGCCGATTTCTTCGGGAGCGTAGTTGAGGCTTAGCATCGCTATGCGCATGGCCTGCTCCTCGATCCGGCCGGGGAAGCCGGCTTTTTGCAAACGCCGCGCGATCTGGACGTTTTCATCATAGTACCCGCAGAGTCCGCTGTTTGATGACGACTGCCGGATTTCCCGAGCATACCTGCCACGGCTCGACATCGCGCATCGCGACGGCCCGCGCGCCGACCACCGCGCCTTCACCGATCGTCACGCCCGGCCCAACGAACGCGTCCGCCGCGATCCAGGCATGGGCGCCGATAACGATCGGCTTCAAGCGAAGCTGGAAATAGGGATCGTCGACATCGTGGCTGCTGGCGCAGAGATAGGCGTACTGCGAGACGACCGCGCGCTCGCCGATGGTGATCATGCCCTGATTGTAACAGCGGACGTTAGGCCCAAGCCACGAAAGCCGCTCCATCACGAGGTTTGCCGGCAACCAGATCTGCGCACTGCCGTATATTCGCACGCCTTCGCCGATTCTTGCGCCGAAGCATCGCAGCAGAAAGCACCGCCAGCGGTGGAGCGGCGGCGGAGTCCAGCGAGCCAGCAGCAGCCATGTCAACGACCAGATCGCGCGGAGTAATCGGTTGGCAAAGCTGAAGCTGTAACCGCCACCATCCATCGTCTGGGCTTCGCGCGCGTTTAGCGGGCCTTCCATCTATCGCATCCGCCCTATTTTTCTGCGCCCTTTACGAGCGCCACCTGCTCCGACGAAAGGGCATGGCCGCTGGCGGCGGCATTCGCAATCACATGAGCGGGGTTGCTCGTCCCGAAGAGACTGCTGGTCACCGCCGCGTTGGCAACAGCGAAGCGGACGGCGGCTTCGTGCGGGGGCAGGGCGAGCCGCGCCATACGGCGAGCAAGCGCCCGGCCTTTCAGCATGAACAGCGGATCGGCCTTCAGCGCCCGCAACAGATACCACAGCTGCTTGCGATCGCGCGGCACGAAGGTCTTGAGGTCGAATATACCCTGCGCCAGGATCGTGCCGGCGATCACGATCTTGTCCGCAGCGGCAAGGTTTTCGATCAAGCCATCGAAGCGGCGATCTGCCACGCTGTATTGCAGCATCACCGCGTCTATCGGCGAATCGATGCAGGCCTCGACAACCGCAGGGTCGAACGAGTTGACGCCTGAATAGACGATCTGGCCCTCGCGTTTCAGCCGGTCGAAGAAATCAAATGTCGCAGGCGTCAAATCGGAGATCGCTGGACCGTGTAGATAAAGGATATCCACCTGCGGAATGGCGAGCCGGGCCAGGCTACCCGCGAAACTGGCGGCCATGCGGTCCGGATCGAAGCTGCGGTTGTGATCGACCTCCGTCCCGACCTTGGTCGAAAGCACCAGGTTCGCCGCGTTGCGTCCCTGCAGCAGGCGGCCGAGGCGAAGTTCGCCTTCGGCATAGCTCGGACCGGTGTCGAAGTGGTTGATCCCTTTGGCCAACGCGGCTTCGAACACTGCGGTCGCGGTTTCCAGCGGGAAGGACGGCTTCGACCAGACAGAAGAGCAGCCGAACCCAAGCGGAGAGATCGGCTTCCCATTGGGCAAAGTGCGCATGTTCAGGCCGCTTTCAGCCGGCGCTGCTCGCGCAGCTTGCGAAGCTTCAGGATCGCGCTGGAGATGCCATCTCCGGCATGAGGGTCGCCAAAATGAAAGATCAGTGTCGCGCGCTTCTTGCCGGTTTCGCAAGGCAGGTTGCCGTGGAATGTGCGATAGCCCCAGAAGAAATAGAGATTGCCCGGTTGAAGCTGAATCACGTCGCGATGTCCCGCGCCGTAGCGTCGACGATAGTATTCGAACGCGAGCGGATTCTGCAGCAGCGCCTTTTCGGCGATGTTGACGATCGACGAACCGCGATAGCCGCGCCGATTGGGCTGGGCCACCAGTTCGCCGGTCGTGCCCGGCGCGCCATCCGGAATATATAGGGGGACGAGCACCGTCACAACGGTGGCGTCGTAGTGGAATTCGAAAGAGCCCTTCGTCGCCTCGCGTCCACCGATCACTCGCAGGACGTTGTAGAGTTCGAAGTCGTCCGCCGCCGCCGCCGAATGACCGCGACGAGCAAGGTTGCGCAGCAGATCCACGAAACCCGGCGTCTCGGCCAATTGCGCGAAAGCGCCGGCCTCGCTCTTGTAAGGCTGGACGATGGAAAAAAAGCGGTCGCCGTGGCGCTCTATCAATCCTTCGACCTGCGCCCGGCAAGCTTCGAGGAACTGGGGATCGAGCGCCCCTTCGAGGCAGGTAAAGCCTTTGGCCTGAAGCTCGGCGAACAGTCGGTCCTCGAGCATCTGGCCTAGCGACATGTTCAACGTCGTCACATCACCATCCCTTCCGACACCGGCATGATGGCGTCAGCCCCCGCGCGGCCATCGCCGCACTGCAGCATTTCGCTATAAAGCGCGAGTAGCGCGGCGGCAAATTGCTTCTGCGAAAAACGCTCCGCGACGAGCCGGCGTGCGTTCTCACCCATCTGCGCAAGCGCCTCGGCAGACATGGCCTCGCAGTCGCGCAAGGCTCCAAGGATATCTGCCTCCTCGTGGCCGCAGGCAATGGCCGCGCCATTGGCGAAGCCTTCGGGCAGATTGCATTGTGCGGTCATCAGCGTGGGCAGACCCGCACTCCAGGCCTCCAGGATCGCCATCGGCAATCCCTCGCTCTTCGACGGCAGAACCATCATCGTCGCGGCGGCGAATGAGCGCCACTTGTCGTCACCGAACTGCGGCCCGCCGTAGACGACATTGCCGAATGTCTCGTCCAATGCCGCGACTCGTTCTTCGAAGCCCTTGAGATCGTCGATCCAGCCACAGAAAACTAGCTGGGCACCGTCGCGTGCTTGCGCCGATTCGCCACTCAGGCCCTCCCAAGCTGACAAAAGCTCGTCGATTCCCTTCTTCGAATGCAGGCGTCCGAAGAACAGGAATATGCGCCGCCCCTCCATCTTCGACCGCCACCAATCGGGCTTTCCCGCAACGCTGGGCGGCACGGTCGCCACATAGTTCGGGATCACCGCGATCCGTTCGCGCCGCGAAGGGAAAAGTGCGGCTGCCTGGTCGCGCTCCTGCTCTGTCAGCGCATGCAACGCAGCGGCACGGATCATCAGGCGATCCTGGAACAGCGCCGAAACCGCTCGCTTGGCCTTGCGCGAGCGGGCGAGGATCCACGGCTCGATCATGCCATGCGGCGAAACGGCCAGTGGCCGGCCGGTCGCCTGATGCCAACTCAGCGCGGAAAGACCGTGCGGCTGCCAGATGCCCTGGACATGCAGCACGTCGAGGTCCGCGGCGATCAGGGCGCGCGTCAACCGGGGCGCGAAGCGGAAACGGGCCGGGCCGAAAGCGGGCGCGGTATGCACCGTCATTCCCCGGTAGAGCCCGGCGTCCTGCCCCGACCACGCATCGGCCGGCGCGAAAATGTGGACCTCATGACCCCGATTTTCCGCCAGGACCGCCTCGCCGTACATTCGCATGGCCTCGCTGACACCCCCACCGGCACGGCTAAGCCATTGCGCGATCAGACCAATACGCACCAAGATTCACCTTTCGCTGCCCCGCGGGAACCGCTGCTTCGATCCGTCATCGCCAGATCGCCTGAAGGTCGGCCGAATTTAAGCCCGCATAGTAGTCGAAGAGGCCGAGTTGCTCGGCCTGAAGCGCGGCGGCAATGCCGACGCACAGGACCAGCAACGGTGCCAGGAACACCCTCAGATCAAAATGGCGGCGGTCGGTTTCCATGCTTCTGAGCGACAGGCGCGACGAGAATACCGCATTGAACACGCCGGTGCCGACCAACATGGCCAACGGCACGCCCAGGATCCCAAGAAAAGGTATCAGCACGGCGAAGAGAATGAGGTTGAGAACACCTGATATGCCGGCGGCAACATGCCACAAGACGTGATTGGTCGTGGTGTATATCTGGAGGTGCATCGAAGCATAGCGTTCCACGAACTGCGCCAGCGCCATCAGGGCGACAATCCGCGCGGCGGGCATTTCCACGGAACTGCCGATCAGGTGCAACAGCAGCGGCGCGATCCAGATCAGCGCCTGCGAACCCGATACCTGGATCCATGCTGTCCACCGCATCCCCCGCGCGGCGATGGTGCGGATCGCGGGCACGTTGCGCTCCGCCCGCAGCTCCGACAGCAATGGCAGCTTGGTGTAGAGCGGCACGTTCGCCACTTGCGCGAGAATCGACAGCATACGCAGCGCGACGAGGTAGCTCGCCGCTTCGGCAGCCTCAGCTACCTGCGCGACGATGATGCCACTCATCTGGATGACACCAGCCCCCAGCATGCTGCCAAGGCCCGCGCGCCAGGCCGCGGGCCAGACGACATGCAGTATGCCGGGGGCGAACCAGATTCGGTCTTCCCGGCCGAAACAGTCCTGCGCCAGACGATGGCTGATCGCCAACATGACGATCGCGCCAACGAGCGAGGTGGCCGCCAGCATGGCGAGGCCTCCTCCAAAGGCGACGGCCAGGGCGCCGGCCGCCAACTGCATACCGCCCACCACCATCTCGAGCCGGCGAATGCGGGCGATGTGATTGAAGCCAATGATGACGCTCGAGTTATAGGTATTGAGCAGCGTCAGCAGACTCGTCGCCAGCGTCAGGCCCCAGGCGGTCCACCCGTCCGAGGAATCATGCAGCTTCCCGATCGGCTCTACCAGGGCTGCCGTTCCGCCGATGGCCGCCAGCGCGGTCCCGGCCAGCGCCAGCCACAAGTAGACGCGTCGCTGGGTTCCCAGCACCGCACCAAGCTGGAGCGGTTCGTCGGCCGCCAGCGAGTCGTTGCTTACGCCTTGCATCGGCAGGGTCCGCTCGAGTTCCCGCAGGGTCCCGCCGCCCCGACTGAACGCGACAAGCCGGGTAAAGGTCGGCCCAAAGCCGAAGTCGATCCAGGCGATAATCAGCGTCAGAGTCGAAAGGAGCTGCCAGATCAGCACTTCTTCAGTGGTGAACAGTCGGAGTACGAGCGGCAGCAACAGCATAAAGCCACCCATGCGCACCAACAAACTGCCCCAGCTCATGAACACAGCCGAGCGCCATACCCGCCCCAGCAGGGTCGTTGCGGGCAGGGCGAAAGCCCCGGCGGTCAAGCGGTGGCCCGTTTCACGACGACCAGCGCGCTGGATGCGCGCGAACCGGTATTGCCTTCGTCCAGGCGCATTATCACCCCTCGATCGGTGAGCCGAGAGCGGGACATAGCAAGGTGGTTTGTGCGATCAAGTGGCGGACGGCACGGTTTTGCTGCAATTGCGAAATTAACGCACAAGAAGCCGGGTTTTTCCGTTGACTGGCCCGCCTGCGAAAGGCCATGCCCGCAAAATACAATCGCTTTTGCAAATGCGAAGACAAACGTTTTAACTGCATCCGGCGGCCACTTCGCGGCGCTGCGATCGACGAACGGGAACGGCCATGAGCGACAATCCGCTGCTTCTCCAGCGCGCCACGATCAATCCGTATCTCGCCGCGGCGAACCTGATCTTCCATCGCCTGCGGTGGGATCTCGATCCACAGTCCTTCAAGTCGCGCAGCCGTTTGCGCGCGCTGCGCAACGCGCACGAAGGCGAAAAGGCCGTTATCCTGTGCAACGGCCCCAGCCTGAACAAGGTCGATTTTGATTCGCTGGAGGGAACATTCTGCTTCGGGCTGAACAAGATCAATTTGCTGTTCGAGCGCGGCGCGTTCCGGCCCGATTGCATCGTCTCGGTCGACATGGTTGTGGTCGAGCAGAACGCGGCATTCTACAATGACACGGGCCTGCCTCTGTTCATTACCGCCCATGGCCGGAATCTGGTCAAGCCGCGCAAGAACGTTACTTTCGTTCACCCTGCCGGCATTCACAAGTTCGCGCGCGACGTCACATTCAGCGTTTTCGAGGGCCACACAGTAACGTTCGTCGCCCTGCAACTTGCCTTTCACATGGGGTTCGGCGAGGTAGCGCTGGTGGGGGCAGACCACAATTTCGCGGTTAAAGGCCCGGCGAACAGCATGACAATCGCGACGGGGCGCGACGAATCCCATTTCGATCCGAACTACTTCTCGGGCGGTGTCGTCCAGACATTGCCGAACCTAGCCGGCAGCGAGGCGGCCTATGCGATGGCCCGCGATGCCTATGCCGCCCATGGCCGCCGCATCGTCAACGCGACCGAGGGCGGCAAGCTGGAGATTTTCGAGCGTATGCCGCTCGATCGTTTCCTCGATCGGGCATCAGGCACCGCCGCAGGGCAAGAATAGGCCAACCCGATTACCTAACCACGCCTTAAGCCTATTTTTGTTAGATAAGATGCGGTAAGCCGCCCTGTTTTTGAGGCAAAATGGTGAGTGAAATGCGCTTTTTGGGATGCAGTGCGGCTTTGATTGCGCTCGTCTTGTGCGCTTGCGGCGGCAGCGACGCCAGCCCCGTACCGACGCCCGCCCCCACACCTGCACTGACGCCCGTGGTCACCCCCACTCCAACCCCCACGGCAACCCCCACACCGGTCCCGACGCCCGAAGGCTTCGTGGCCAATCCCGCCGTACTAAGCGAAAATTCCGCGCTCTATGGCAAACGGCTCTACCAAGGCGTTCCCAGCATTGCGCGCACAGGGTCCAGGATCTGGGCGGCGTGGATGAGCGACATCTCGCTGACCAGCGCCAATCCGGAAGCTCCGGGCAACTTCATCGTGCTCCGGTATAGCGATGACTTCGGCTTAAACTGGAGCACGGAACGCTATCTCGTCCCTGCGGACCGCCGGATAGACCGAGCGCTCGATCCCATGTTGTGGGCTGCGCCCGACGGAACCCTGTGGGTGATGTACGCTCAGTCGGGCAAGGGCCAGATCTTCGATAACCAGCTTGGCATATGGGTTAGCGTCGTCGATGCCCCCGCCTCCGCCAGCCCGCAGTTCCGTCCGGGCGTGCGCCTGACCGACGGCAGCCCGGGCCGCCCGTTCCAGATCGACGGGAAATGGTATCTGTTCGGCAATTACTGGCGCGTTCCCGGCCCCCCGGTCTATCCCGAGCGGGCCGGACGGAACCTGTTCCAGATCAACGTGGCGAACCGGTCTCTGCAATACATGTCTCGCCTGCCCGAAGGCCCCTACGTCACGCATGACGAGACCGCGGCGATCGAAAAGCGGGATGGGTCCGTGTTGGCACAGTGGCGCACACTGGAAGGCATTTACCAGTCGACTTCGCTCGACCGGGGAATGACCTGGAGCCAGCCGTCCAAGTTCACCGTGGTCCAGTCCGATATCGCCCGTCATACGATCGTGCGCACGCCCAGGGGTCGGCTGATGATGGTGCTCAACCTCGGAATCACGGTCTATCGCCGCACGAACATGACTATCCTGCTGAGCGACGATGACGGCCAGACCTGGCCTCACCGCCTGTTGCTCGACAATCGATCCGACGTGTCCTACCCCGACGTCACGTTCGACGACCAAGGCAACATCTACATCCTCTACGATCACGAACGAACGATCTACGTGGGCAGCGGGGCGCGTGAAATCCTGCTTGCCAAAGTGTCGGAAGCCGCGATCGTCAGCGGCAACGCCACTGTAGAACGGCGGATAGTCTCAAAACCCTGACCAGGATCGCCTCGGCCGGGTAGGACTTACGCCGACCATCGCGAGGCTAGCTCGGCCAGATCGGTCGCAACCGGGAAACCGTGTCTCGCTGCGTAATCCTGCCAACCGGCGAATTCGCTCCAGCCACTGACGAACGCGAAGTCGAGGCCGGCGGCTGTCGCTGCCTGGTGATCGTAGCGGCTGTCGCCGATGAAAATGGCGGATGGGGCAATGCGGCCCGCCGCGATCTCGCGTGCGAGGATTTCGTCCTTTGTGTCCGGGCTGCCGAAAATGGCTTCGAAATGGCAGGCGATCCCGCGTTGGGCGAACACGTGGCGAAGCTCCGCCTGGTCCCCGCCGGACACTACGAACCACGGCGTATTGCCGGTCGCCGCGCGCATGCTTTCCAGCCCGGGTGCAATCGCGCACATCGCCAGACCCTCGCGGACCGCATCCGCGTACCGCTCCAACAGTTCCCCGATGGTCGGCCCCGACGTCCGCGCCGGCACGATCTCGTCCATGAAATGAGCGAATTTGCGGTAGCGCGAAACACCGCCATTCGCGGTGTGATAAATCACGAGCGCTTCCGCCGCGGTCTCGCCATAGGGCAGTGCCGCCTGACGGAACGCCTCGGTCTTCACCCGATTTGAATCGAGGATGACCCCATCGCAGTCGAATACGATAGCGCCATATTTCATCGTTCGGCGTCCGTTCCGAGCATGCCCACAAGCTTCTGCGCGATAATGAAATCCTCTTCCCAGTCGATGTCGACATTCTTCAAGCCGTGGGTTTCGAACATCGCGGGATTGGCGCCGATACGATCGTGACGCTCGAGATAAATTTCCCGGCTCGCGATGAAGAGGGCGCTATTGACCTCGAATAGCGGGTCAAGATCCTGGGTTGCCGGCCACGGGTTCACCGAACGGTCGCAGTTCACGATGGTCTTGATCGCGTCATTCCAGATGAACTGCTGCAGCCGGCTCACGCTCATCAGTGAATCGTGCGGCCCCTCTATCACCGCAAGGCGGTATGCCTCCAACGCGGCGACATAATCGTTTTCGTCGACGAACGGGGAGGTTGCATGCATCCAGAGGATGTGATCGCCCGTCACCACCGAAGGCACGTAGTCGATCAAATCCTGCAGGCGCGTCGTCGATGCGCAGAGTTCGTCGGGCCTACGCACAGCCCTTGCATTGCTGATATAGCCGAATTCCTCGAACTGGCCGAGCACGACATCGTCGTTCGTCGACACTACGATCTCAGCGACATGCGGGCTGAACCGCGCAAGCTGCTCCATCTTGTGCTGGAACAGGCTTCGTCCGTCGGGACGAAAGGCACGCGTGTTCTTGCCCGCCGCCCTGACGCTTCCCGCCCGCAGCGGGAAGAAGACCGAAAGCGATGTCATGCTAGATTCCGTAGATCGAGACTGCCGGAAGCGCCTTATACGTCGTCGGACCGACAGACAGCAACCGCGGCCGGTTTTCGCCTTGCCCATAGAGCGAGAGGATGGTGTCCATTTCATCGTTCCGCGGATCGCCCGCAGGATAACCATCAAAACCGGCCATCAAAACGCGGTTGGCCTTGCCGCTGGTCGCGATGGCAAGCGCATAAGCCGCGACGAGGGGGGTCGGCGTGACACAATGCGTTTCATGGCATGCAAAAGTATCCGCTGCGACACCCAGACCGAAATCGAGAAGCTCCTTGCCGGCCAGCTCCGCCCTGAGGTCATCGGACAGCATCGATGCCGGAGTTATCAGCGGCTGCGGAAGCAGGGCATGGGTTTCCACATCGGCCATCAGACGAACGGGATGGCAGGCAGCGCGCAAGTCGATCAGATCGGATGCGATGGCCGATTGCGTGTTGAGGGCCAGCACGATTGGCCGCGCCCGGCGGATATAGCCTTCGAGCGCGTCGCGGTGCGCCTCGACACCGCCACCGGTGCCTAGGATAAGGACGTCCCGGCCATCGATGAGGTCAGCGGGCGCCCAGGTGCCGCGCGGCTCGCCTCCATAGAACCGGCGCGCACCGTGCAACCGGTCAGAGCTGAACTTCGAGCCACCCTCTTGACGGAAATGCTCGATCACCGCGAGGATGTCCTCCTCGTCGTAACGGGCATCGCCCAGCATTTCCTGTACGTAACTGGGGTGGATGCCGTACTTGCCCGAAAGGTAATAGTAGGGGTTCGTACCCCAGCCGTACCGCTCCTTCATGGGGCGGAAGTGCTTGCGGATCAGTGTCATCAGCGGGACAAGGTTCGCCTTGCGGCCGCGGATCGATTCGGCTTCGATAGCCAGTTCTTCGGTGCGGGCGTTACCCGGCCCGCGGCCCATCCCCGTCACCGTGACGTCGAGCCAGCTAGCCCCGTCGGCTTGCGCGCGAAGCGTGTTCTGCAGAGCGAGGCCCATGTTGTCGTGCGTATGAACGCCGATGGCGCCATCCCATTCGCTGCGCAGCCAGCCAATGATGCGCGAAACCTCGTCCGGCGTCATACCGCCCATGCTATCGGCGAAATAGAGCGCTTCGATCGGCCAGTCTCGCGCTCGCCTCGCATAGTCACGGACTTCGTCCGGTGTGCGATCGGAAATCTGCATGAGGTTGAAGCCGGTCTTGTACCCACGGTCAGCAAGCCAGCCGACAGCGGGCAGAACCTTCTCGAATTCGTGATAGTGACAAGCGAAGCGGACCAGACGGACCGGAGAGGTGGCCGTCGTCTCTGGAAACAGCTTTTCCAACGTCGGCACAAGACCCAGGTCGGTCACCAGATCCGAACCGTTCAGCATGACACCGACGGTCAGCCCCTCCGGCACGGTCAGGCTGCGCAGGAAATCGTCGGTTGCATAAGCGCAGGCGCCCTTGAACCCCGAATTCTTCAAAAAGCGGAAGCCCAGCTCAACGATATCGACCTGAGCAGCCTTCATCGCTTCAAGATAGGATTGGATAAGGGAGATCGAAAAATCCCAGTTGTTGTAATAGCCGCCGTCACGGAGAGTACAGTCCAAAAGCTTAAGGTCGCTCATTCCACACCTTGTTGCAGCGCCACATAGATGGGTGGCGCTTGGTCCAAATCCGCGCGAAGCCGGACCTACACCAAAAATCGAGGCTCAGCAATGAAGTAACCGGCGCGAACGAGCGTGATCGCGCAATCCCACTTGCGTCACATTGTGCATCGCGGCATGACCGATGCTGCGGATCATGTTGCGGCAGGGAGGCGCGTCGTGCGCGAATATGAAGGCGAGTGTCCCGCTGCATCGGGAGTTGAAAAGCGATGAGCGAAGTCCCCGTCGTCGCCTTCCTCTGGGAGCATTATTCGCAATACCACATGGACCGCTGCCGTGCCGTTGCCGAAGCCTTTTCGGATCGGGCCAAGATCGTCGGCTTCGAGATCGCCAGCAGCAGCGCGGTCTATGCCGGCTGGGGCGAGAGCGGCGAGGCCAACGGATTTACCAAGGTGACATTGTTTCCAGGCACCCTCGCCGACGGGATTGGCTCACTCGCCCGTTTCCGTGCGCTGCGCAAGGCGCTGAACGCGCATCAGGTAGATCACCTATTCATCGCCGGGTACGAGCGCCCTTGGCTTTTCGCCCTGGCAACCCTCTCCCGCTTCTCCAGCCGGCGCGTTTACGTGATGCTGGATTCAAAATTCGACGACAAACCGCGCCGCATTGCGCTCGAAACTCTGAAGCGCGTGCTCATGCTGCCCTACCGCGGTGCATTCGGCGCCGGACGGCGCACGCGGGACTATCTTCGTTTCCTCGGCTTTCGCACGCGGCCAGTGGTCGATGGGTACGACACCGTCTCGCTGAAGCGGCTCCGTGCGCTGGCGCCCGCCGCGCGTTCGACCTGGGAAAGCCGAGCCTTTCTGGCCGTCGCGCGTTTCGTGCCCAAGAAGAGCCTGTCGACCGCTATCCAGGCCTATGCACGCTATCGCGAACGGGGTGGCTCCGCCCGCCGGCTAAGGCTTTGTGGAAGCGGAGCGCTGGAAGAACAGTTGCAGGACGAAGCGGAGCAGCTTGGCATGGCCGAGGAAATCGACTTTCTGGGTTTCCAGCCACAGGACGCCATCGCTCGCGAGATGGCAAACGCCTTGTGCCTGCTGCTACCGAGCACAGAAGAGCAGTGGGGTCTTGTGGTCAACGAAGCGCTCGCCTTCGGCTTGCCGGTCCTCGTCTCGACCAACGCTGGCGCCGTGGATCTGCTGGTCACCCCGCTAGGCAACGGCTTCGCCCTCGACCCCGACGATGTCGACAGCTGGACTGAGGCCATGCTGGTGCTGGGCAGTGATCGGGTGCTCTGGGACCGACTGGCGGCCGGCTCGGCGAAGCGCGCGCCCTTGGGCGATGTTGCAGCGTTCGTCGAGGGCGTGAGCGCGCTCACGGGCCTCGACGGCGACCCCGGGCGTACGGCAGCGTGATGCGCCTCGCCAGGATCAAAGCCCATTCCGGGGAGCTGCTCCGGCTCGACCTGCTACGTTTCATCGCGTCGGTGGGGATCGTTTGGCATCATTCGCACGAATTCTTCTATGCGCGCGTTGACCGCGCGGCGGTGCACGAAGAGACCCGGGCGCTCGCCCTGTTCGTCGACCTGTTCTTCGTCATATCGGGCTTCGTGATTGCCTATGTTTATGACGGCCGCATCGCCGGCTGGCGAGACTTCGGCCGCTTCATGCAGCGCCGCGCGGGCCGGCTCGTGCCGCTCCATTGGCTGACGCTATTGATATCGTGGGCGTTCTGGGTCGCGGTGACCCGCTTCGCCGCAAATCCGAACGCCGCGATCGACACGTCCGTCGAATGCCTGGCACGCACCACCGCACTGTCTCACGCGATCGTTGGCTGCGACGGCACCGCCCCGAACGGAGTTTCGTGGTCCATCAGCACCGAGATGATGCTTTACCTCCTGTATCCAATCTTCGCGGTGCTGCTGCGCCGGCAACTCGCGCTCACGGTGACTGCCGCAGTCGCGCTGGCGGTCGCGTGCTCCTATGCAGTCCGGTTCGATGTGACCTGGGATATGGTCTATGCCCCGCTGCGGGGCCTTCCTTCGTTTCTTCTCGGCATGCTGCTCTTCGCGGCAAGGAAGGAGGTCGCCCGCCTTCCTGTCGGCTCACCCGCTCTATTGGCAGCCACCGCCGTGCTCTTCGTGCTGATGATGAGCGACGTACCCCAGTTCGCCGTGCTCGCAATGGTCTATGTGGTTGCCCTGATGGCCATCGCGTCGGACACGCGCGGCCCGCCAGGCCCCGCGATCTCGCGCCTTGCTCCCCTTGGGCAGCTAACCTATAGCATTTACATGTGGCACTTGATCATAATCATCGTCGTGATGAACGCGATAGGTGACAAGTTCCTCAATCTTTCCGCCATACCGATGGCAGCACTTGCAGTGCTCTGTTACGCAATCATTGCGGCTGTCAGCTACTTGTCGTGGACGCTGATAGAAACGCCCGCGCGACGCTGGATCGATTCATGGTAAGAACTCTTCCGGCTTCGAAACCGGGCCAACTGCACCCTCCTCGGCAACACGCGCGCCGATCGCGGCTTGTCACGGTCGACGGCAGCCCGCGTGGGCTGGTTATGTTTGCAATGGCGGCCGGGGCGTCGGCGATCGGCCTGCTCGCGCTCGGCGTCGTCGGCGGAGAAGCCGTGGGCAGCGGCCCGGACCCCTTTGTCAGAGCCTTGCTCTCCGCTTCTTTCCTGTTCTCTCTAATCGTCATCGTGGTCACGTCGTCCGCGCGCGACATGCAGATTTCTCTGCAGACGATGATGCTCTATTTCGCGATCTTCCTGATCTTGCCGGGCTACGCGCACGTCTCCAACAACGAGTTTCCATTTCCGGGCCTGCGCTATGCCGATTCCGTTCAGCGCGACGCTTCGCTCATGGTGACGATGTTCTTGCCGGCGACGGTAATCGGGTACTGGCTGGCACGCCGCGTCATTCCACGGCGCATTTCAAAGCCAACGGTCGGCCCGCTGCGATTTAGGGGCAGCGTCTTTGTGGCGAGCCTGTTGTTGAGCGCCGCCTTTCTGGGCGCGTTATTATATATCTCGACAGTAGGCATCGGCAACGTATTCCAATTCCGCAGCGACCAGCGCATGTCCGGAGTGGACGTCACCGGGTTCGGCCTGATGATCGTCTTGCCCCGCGTTTTCTGCACTATGTCACTGGTCTACGGCCTCGCTCTCTGGCGCTTCACCGGCCACAAGCAACTCGGTAAGCTTTTTACCGCGCTCAGCATCCTACCGGCGCTGGTCACACTCTGGCCGCCGATCCTGCCGCGCAGCATCAGCTTCGGCACTTTGCTCCTGATCTCAATGCTTTACGTCCAGTATTCTCTGCCGGGCCGGCGGCTGGCGCTGAGCGGCCTCTATCTCTTCGGCGCGCTGGTCGCCATGCCGGTGGTCGATGCCATCACTCGTTATGGCGCTTCGGTGTTCGACTTGTCCGCCGCCAACGTATTCGGAAGATACGTCAATTCCGGGGACTTCGACGGACTGCAATCGCTGAACAACGCCGCACTGCTGGTCGATGCCGAAGGATTTTCCTACGGTCATCAGCTGATCTCGGCCCTGCTGTTCTTCGTCCCCCGCGCGATATGGCCGGACAAGGCGGAGCCGACAGGCTCCATCGCCGCCGACATCGCCGGTTACGACTTCGTCAACGTATCGATGCCGCTGCCCGGAGAGCTTTTCGTCGACTTCGGCTGGGCGGGTGTTATCGTCGGCGCCCTGATCGTGGGATGGGTGCTGTGCTGGGTCGATCGCTATATCGATTCCCACTGGATCGGGGACGCCAAAGGACGGCTCATCGCCGGAGCCATGGTCGGCTATGCGATCGCTATCTACCGCGGCACCCTGATCGGCGTCGTCGCCCCGGTTGCCGCGCTCGTGGTGATGATCCTTATCGTCAACAAATGGGGTCTGCGCCCGATAAGGACCAGCCGCGCCCCGATCAGGCGAGGTATCGCGCCAATACCGCGCGATTGACCCGGTTCATATCGGCATTGCGCACCCCGCGAGGCCGCTCGATCCGAGCACTGCTTTCGGCTGCGAGCAGAGCCTGCGCTGCGCCCGCCAGATCGCCCCATCCGATCGATTCCGCAGGATGCTCCAGCACCTGCGCGAACCGCTCCAAGTGGGAACCCCGGCGCACCACAGCCATCTTGGCGAACTGCACCGCGCGGCCGAATATCCCCGACGCCTGATCGTAATCGGGGGCGTAGCAGCACCAGACGCCATCCGCGATGGCGTAGAAGTCCAGCAGCTCTTCATCGCTTATCCGCCGGTTTACCAGAACGCCCCCCGCAGCAGTAAAGCGCTCTGCATGTGCGGAAAGTTCGGCGGGCACCGTTCCGGCCGCAATGAAGAGGAAGCGGCGGCGCAGATCGTCGCTGCTAGTCCACAGGTCGCTGAAAAAATCGAACCCCTTGCCGCCCGCCTGCCGGCCCAGGGCGACCACGATAGCGCGGCCAGCAGCCTGCTTGCCGTAAGAGGCGACTTCGGCGGAAGGGGTCCGCGAAAAATCGTCGGCGGCGATGTCGCACAGTTCGGGATCGTAAATCCAGCCGTTGACCATCTGTGCGATCGCCGGCTCGACAGGCACGGGAACGATCGAAACCAGTCCGCCGCCGGGCATCCGCCGAACCGCAGAAAGCAGAACTCGCTTGAAGGCCAGCCGCGCGTCGTCCCCGCCCGCCGCCTGGGTGGCGCGGAAAACCAGGCAAAGCGTCTTGCGGCCAAATATGGAGCGCAGCGCCATCACCAGCAGGTTCGCGACCGTGCGCTGCTCCAGCATTGGCAACACCAGCGGCCCTGGCGCCAACAGGGCGCGGGTCAGCGAGGGCTCGACCCTCGAGGCTTTCCCGAGCAAGGCCGCCTCGCGCTGAAAATAGCCTACGTAGTTGAGCCGGTGCCCATGGTCGGAACTTTCGCAAATCGTGACTGTCAAATTCGCAAATCCCGTTACTCTTGCGGATCGGCTGCGGGGTGCCGCGTTGTGGAACCACCGCCATAAGTCGCATCGTGCCGCGCGGGATTGGCTTCGATCAGCCAGTCGCTAGCTTCCGACAGCACTGTCCGGCCATGGCGCGAAAGGGTGAACACCGGCCGTCCCGGCAGGGCCGGTGCGCGCAAGGTTTGCAGCCCTGCTCCGACTTCACGTGAAATCACTTGGGTGCCCATACGAATGGAGAGGGTTCCTGGTTCCGTCAAGAGGGCGACGAGTTCCACCTCGTTATGCAGGGGGTAGCCGCCCCACATCTTTTGCGGCGGACCGCGCCGAATGTCTTCGAGCTTCACCACCTGCCAGCGATGGATATAGTAAAGCGCATCGCTGCGCAGCGGCGGCGGCGACCCGCGCTTCAGCCAGGCTATGTAATAGGCGTTAAGATCGTACCAGGCGAACTGACTGAAGCTAGAGGGCCCAAGCTGCGTCGCTTCCGAATAATCGTTCCAGGTCAGCAGGTGCACCATCCGGTTGCCTGACGAAATCGCCTCCGTCCATTGGCTGCGGAAAGACACGCTGTTGACCGCTTCCGCGATCAGGCCGTCCTTGGGGCGGTAATCCTGCGCCGAGACCGGGCTGATCCAGCGGCGCACGCCCCGGCTCGCCAAGCTTGAGGGCCAGCGTGCATATTCGCCCGCCGCATCGGGCGTGCGAGTGCCCCAGACCGTTGCCCCCCAGGCCAGCGGCAGGAGATCGTCGATCTTCGAAGTTTCGAGGAAGTCGGGAACGAGTGCGATTGGCATGCCGTGTGCCGCCGTCTTCGCCATCACCTCGCGCCAGAAACCCGCCGGACGGCTTTCCGCCCAAAGCGGTATGACGAGAAGACGCCCGTCGTCCAGCCGGTAAGCGGCCGGGCGGCGGCCGAAGCGCACCAGGAAATCGGCGATATCGTCGGCGGTCTTGTCGGCAAGCCCGCCGAAATCGAGCTCAGGAATAATCCGAAAATCACCATCCACGGAGTGAGCGGCATCGAGCATACCGAACGCCGCTGTCTCGAAAAGATCGTCGTGACCGAGCGCCAGAAGATCGATTCCGAAGGCGTCGATGCCGATTCGCGATGCCCGGGCGATTTGCACCGCGAGATCGGCCTGCTTCCAGCGAAGTGGGCGCCTGGGCAAGGCAACCAGCGGGCGTTCGCGAATGAAGCCGCGCTGCCTCGCATGCTTGCCAGCCTCCCCCGCTGCGACCAGATACTGCGCCGCGTAATAGTCCTTATTCGGAGGGTTATTGTCGATCGAGAGGGGGAAGACGGGAAGGTAGTGCGCGATGACCAAGGTCTTCCCCTGTCCAGTCCTGCCGGTGTCGAATGGAAACGCGGAAACGGGCGACTCTCGCTCGACGAATCTGCGGGCCTCTTCCGCCATGGCCGCCAGCGAGGGCCCCGCATCCGAGCTATCGGCTTTCTCGCCTGGAGCGGGGGTCAGCGCTTGTGCGCAGAGCGGAGAAACCGCCGCCGCAAGGTATACCCCCGCGAAGCCGGCGACGAGACAAGTTACGAATTTCGCACGACCATTCGGCATGTAGAGATTCTACACGCGACACCGATTCAAGAAAACGTGGCAGAAGGCAAATGCGCAGAAAAGCGCGATGAACGGAAGGCCCGGCCGCAAGGCGCCGCTGTGCGGCCGGGCTGATCCGTCCGTCAGGTCCAGGTCTGGATAGTGCGCAATACTTCGGCAGCAAGCATGTCTCCCACGAAGTCCTGCCCTGCCTGGGTAAGATGGGCGCCATCGCCCGAATCCCAGAAGTCAGTATTCCCCGCACCCGTCGTTGCGCCAGCCTTTCCGCCTATCGTCAGCAGATCGTGCCCTGTGCCGCGCAAATCGATGAAGGCCGTGCGCAAGCCCAGCGGATCGAACACGGCCTGCGATGCGAGGAAACCGGCCTTTACCGCCGCATTTTTGCTGTCGGCGGGCGTCGCCCCCTGGGACCGCATTATCCCGGTCTGGATGGCGAAGGTGTTCGCATAAGCGGGCGTGGCGAAGAACTGGTCCCAATAGGCCTGCACCTCCGCCTGCAACGCGGCGTCGGTCGGCGCGCTGTCATTGATCGACGCCTGCGTCACTAGCACCATAGGCGTGAGCGGATTGGCCGGCATCCGTGCGGCGAAATCGCCCAGGCGGTTGCGATACCTGCTGAGCGCTCCGCTGTTGTCGGCCAGGAAGCCAGTCCCGCCTTGCCCGTTCACCCACACGTCCTCGATGCCGAAACGCTGCGCCAGGCGGTACGGCCAGCCGCCGCAGGGCGCATCGGTGAACGTGTCACCATAGCTGTCGGTCATGAACAGAAAGCGCGGGCCGGCAACAGGCCACGGACGTACGACCGAATGATTGGGAACACGCAGCCCATTTATCTTGGTGCCGCGGCCCAGGACTTCGATCCGCCGCATCCGGCGAGTCGTATGAGTCGAGCGATCGGGAGTACCAGCCGTGACATTGAACGTGGCACCGCTTCCCGCACCGCCCGTGACACCCGCACCGCTACCGGCAACAACAGTATAAGCACCCGATTCGCGGACATAAAAGCGGGTGACCGCACCCGATCCATCCACGCCGCTGACGGTAAGCACCATCGGCCGGCCGTTGGCGGTGCCGCCAATCACGGTGAGTTCATCACCCAACGCATAGCCGGCGCCACCCGACGCGACCGTCGCATTGACGTGGATACCCTGGATATCGACGCCGAAGTCCACTTTAACGTACTGATAGTTGCCCGCATTCGGCAAGGCGATCTGAGCGCGCCGGCTGACGATCTCTCCGTCGACCATGACCGTCACGCTGGAGGCGCCGTTCCAGTCGCCGAAGACGATCTCGAACTGCGGCGCGTCCGTCACAAAGCGCTGCGACCAATCGTGTTCGCCGCGGTTGGCGCCACCGGGTTGGGTGATCCATCTGTTGTAGTAGACTGTGTCATAGGGGCTGCCCCCGGTCCCCGTCATCGGCGTTCCGCCCGAGTAAGTGATGCGTCGATCCCCCCGCGGGATCGTGGTTCCCGAAGCGATATCGGTGGAGCCGGTTTTGAGGGAAATCAACGGCGGTACAGCCATAAAACGCGGCGGATCGAGCAAGCGGAGCTGACGCAGCGCTGCCAGGCGCTCCCATCGTTCGGCAGTGCGCGTGCGCTGCGCGAGAAGGCCGCGGCCGATGAAGTCCAGCGCGCTCATTGCGACACCCGGTAGGCGACCGTGCCCGAGGTAACTTCGATCTGGAGATAGAACGTCGCCGCCGCGTCCGTTTCAACCCAAAGCGGCTCGTTGCAATTCGCCGCAAACAGCCCCCACACACTGCCGCCCGCAGTCACCGGAAGCTTGGTCGTACCGGCATCCGTCGAACGCAGCAGCTGCACCGAACCGGTCCAGCTTCCCGAAAGCGTAAGAACGATGGCGCGACCAAGGTCTGGCGTAAAGGGTCCGGCAACGCTGCTGGCGTTCGCCGTACCCACGAGCGGGGATGAGATCGCCGCGCGGAGTGTAACCGCTATCGGCAACGGGTGGGCGCCATCGACGATCGTCGCCGCCCCATCGAGTGCGCCGAAGGCCAGCGCCATAACGGGCGCATATCCGCCTGGGGCGGAAATGGGAATATCGGTCATTATAACGACTCCTCATGAACGGCGCAGCGGGCCCGCTGCGCCAGGGAGTCACTCTATGTACTCATTTTGTTCCTGTAGGACACAACTTTTCATCCGGCAATTCGGATGAGTGCGGCTACTTGGCCAGGATCATTACCGATGCCCCGCCGAACAGGCGAACGGCGAGGTCGTCGCTCACCGCGCCCATCAGACGGCGCGGAACATTGGCAAGGCGCGTCTTCAGCCCTCGGTTGGGCAGTTCGACCGCTCCGTGGGTGTAATTCCAGTCGATCACTTCGAGCCCGCAGTCGCGAATCGTCGCGAGGGCGGTGTCCTTGGTGAAGTAGTGCAGATGGCCGATAATCTCTCGGACATGGCTTATCGAATGCGGCCTCATCATGGAGGAAACCGACAAGTCGAGCGGCACATGAAAAAGCTTGTACGTCCCCTTACCCGCCACCCCTTTGATGAAGTTCATGTAATCCGGCACGTGCTCGAAAACGTCGATCGCCATGGCAACATCGAACCCGGCGCGGTCACTTGTTAGAAAGTCGCCCAGCGTGAAATCGATATCGCTGGTAGCTTTCGTCGAGGCGATCGAAAAAGCTTGAGGCGAGACTTCGAAACCACTGAGCTTTGCTTCAGGATAACGCTTTTTCAGTTCAACCAGGATTTCCCCAACCCCGCAGCCTATTTCCGCGAAGCTGCGCGGATGGATGCCGTTGCGCTGGAGAATTTCGAAGATCCAACGCGCCTTGAAGGGTGAATCAGCCGCATGCCAATCGGGATTATTATCCAGATAGTCACCGTCGACATATCGAACCTCTACCATGATGGCGCGCTCTCTATCTTCCAGCGCCGGCGGCCGTAGCCGTCAGCGTGGCTATGCGAATTCTTTCAGAAACCACTGGTATGTCGCGGCTATGCCGGATCGCAGATCGATTGACGGCTGCCAGCCAAGCGCACGCAACTTGTCGGCCGACATGATCTTGCGCGGGGTGCCGTCAGGCTTGGTTTCGTCGCGCACGATGGCACCGGTGAAACCCACAGCCTCGCAGACCATCTGCACGAGTTCGAATATCGTCAGATCGCTGCCCGAGCCGACATTGATATGTTCGGCTTCCGAATAGGTCTTCAGCAGCATGACGCAGGCATCGGCAAGATCGTCGACATGCAGGAACTCCCGCCGCGGCGTGCCGGTGCCCCAGATCTCTATCGATTCCGCGTTCGTCAGCTTGGCTTCGTGCGCCTTTCGGATCAGCGCGGGCAAGACATGGCTGGAGTTGAGATCGAAATTATCGCCCGGTCCATAAAGATTGGTGGGCATAGCCGAAATATAGTCGCAGCCATGCTGGCGTCGATAGGCCTGCGCCAGCTTGATGCCGGCGATCTTGGCGACCGCGTACCATTCGTTGGTCGGTTCGAGCGGACCGGTCAGCAGCGAGTCCTCGCTGATCGGCTGTGGCGCGAACTTGGGGTAGATGCACGACGAACCGAGGAAGAGCAGTTTCTCGACCCCTTGCCGGAACGAGGCCTCGATGACGTTCGCCTCGATCATCATGTTTTCATACAGGAAATCGGCGGGGCGACTGTCGTTCGCCAGGATGCCGCCGACTTTTGCGGCGGCAAGCACCACCGCGTCGGGCCGTTCGCGCGCGAACCACGATCGCACCGCCGCCTGGTCGAGGAGATCGAGCTCGGCTCGCCCCGCCGTCAGAAGGCTGCAATCCTCCACCGCAAGTCGCCGCACGATCGCCGAACCGACCATCCCACGATGACCAGCCACGAAAACACGTTTTCCCTTAAGCGCGTACATGCTCAGGCGCCCTTGGCGATCGGCGCGTCCCGCATGATGTCGAGGTCGGCGGCAACCATTTCGCGCGCCAGTTCGCGCACGGATGTCTCGTGCGTCCAGCCGAGCTTACGCTTGGCCTTCGCGGGGTCGCCAATCAGCAGGTCAACTTCCGTCGGACGGAAATAGCGCGGATCGATCTCGACCAGGCACTTACCGCTCTGCGCGCAGTAGCCTCGCTCATCCACCCCTTCGCCTTCCCAGCGCAAAGTCACGCCAACGTCCTCGAACGCCCATTCCACGAAAGTACGGACAGGCGTCGTCTCGCCCGTCGCCAGTACGTAGTCGTCGGGCTCGTCCTGCTGCATCATCAGCCACATGCCTCGAACGTATTCGCGTGCGTGACCCCAGTCGCGTTTAGCGTCGAGATTACCGAGGTACAGCTTCTCCTGCCTGCCCAGTTTGATCGCCGCGGCCGCGCGCGTGATCTTGCGCGTCACGAAAGTCTCGCCGCGCAGCGGACTTTCGTGGTTGAACAGGATCCCGTTCGATGCGTGCATCCCGTAAGCTTCACGGTAGTTCACCACGATCCAATAGCCATAAAGCTTGGCTACACCATAAGGCGAACGCGGATAGAACGGCGTCGTCTCGCTTTGCGGCACTTCCTGCACGAGGCCGTAAAGCTCCGAAGTGGAAGCCTGGTAGAAGCGCGTCGTCTTTTCCATGCCCAGGATGCGGATGGCTTCCAAAAGGCGCAGAGTGCCCACGGCATCGGCGTTTGCCGTGTATTCGGGCGTTTCGAAGCTCACCGCAACGTGGCTTTGCGCCGCTAGGTTATATATCTCAGTCGGCTGCGTCTGCTGGACCAGCCGGATCAGGTTGGTCGAATCGGTGAGGTCGCCATAATGGAGATGGAACCTGGCGCCTTCGACATGAGGATCCTGGTAGATATCTTCGATCCGGCCCGTGTTGAATGAGGAGGATCGGCGCTTGACGCCATGGACCGTATAACCCTTTTCAAGCAGAAGGCGGGAGAGATAAGCACCGTCCTGGCCCGTGGCGCCGGTGATCAAAGCAATCTTGTCAGTCACAATTCCTCCAGCCTTATGGCGGTAATTTCATGCCGCTTGCCGCTCGCCATTGCAACAGGTTTTGCTGCGATTGCGAAGGGCATGTTGCAAGCGGTTATCTGCCCGTTTCCATGCGCGCCGAAGATGCACATTTAGGGACCGGTATGCCTTATCATCGCAAGGTCGCGAAAACTTTGCGGTGACACATGTCTGGTCATGGCCTTGCCCCTGTTTGGACCACAATTGAGCTTGAGCTGCCCACCGCCAAGCTATGCTGCAAGCGCGAAGAGAGCAACCTCTAACCGCGCTCCTTTGACCGCATGTGCAATACGAAAAGACATCAACTGGTTCACCTAAAGGCCGCTGTGGGGCACAGCGTGCGCCAAACACGATAGTTCGTTGGAGCGATTGAAAGCCAAGCCTTCGAGCTATTCCGAGAGACCCGCGGAAGGCGGTCTTGCGGAAGACGAGTCAACAAGTCGCACAAGATTCAGTTTCCGTAACATGAACCCGCCGGCGGACTGACGATCGTCCACCAAAACACTCAGCTGCCAAAGCTGGATCGGGCAGGTAGAGGGAATGCGAATGAGGAAGCGATAGCGCGTAGCGCCTGGTGCGACGCTTATACGTTCGCGCCAAGTGGGTTGAGGCGCGGCTATTGGAGTACAATATAATTCCCATTCCGTACCGATGCCTGCGCCACTATCGCCGGAAGCCAGTTCCTGACGCATTTCGTAAGTGCCGGCGGGTAGCCGGGTCACGCGCTCAGCGGCAAGCGAGACCCGTGCCGGCTCCGCCTCCACTGCCAGCTCTCCATCGCGATGCAGCGCCGCGCGCACCAGTTCCGTAGACCGCAGGCGCCAGGAAAGCGGAACGAGCGCGGCATCGGTGGTAGCCGCCGTCATCCCGAAATCTTCGATAGCGCTTCCCGGCACCTGTACGAACCGGTCAGCGAGCGCACGTGCAAGATCATAGCGGTTCTTCTCGACGAGGTTCCGCAGAATGGGAGGTAGCACCGCCGTTCGACGTTCGCCGAGGTCTATTCGGCTTTCCAGCATGAGCGCCGCAAGGCTGGCCGGGTCCGTCGTTTTGGCCCCGACGCTCTCCAGAAAATCGACGAACCATGGGCGTTTTGCATAAGCCCGCAGATTGCGGCGCAATCTTTCGTCGGCGAGGCTCGAGGCGAGCGGAAGGTACATCTGGCTCGCCGCGGGCCGGACCGTCACCATCTTGTCCAGGTGATCCAGCACGGCGGCATAGTCGCCATCGACCACCGCTAGCCCCAGCAAAGCGGATTGCGTGGGCACATCTCGGCGCGAAATCCGCTCGGCTATGCGAAATTGCTCACGGAACGCCCGCGAACCGAGAAGCCGCGAGGACATCGCAAGCTGGTACATGGCCGAAGCCTCGAGCGGAGATTGCATCAGCAGGGCGCGGGCTTCGGCGGCCACTCGCTCCACATCGCGACGCTCTATCGCTTGCGAAGTCGCCAACGTCGTCCTGCTGCGCGCCATGGCGATGCGGGCATCGTCCCGAACCACCTCCGGTGCAGCCGAAGGCTCGGACGCCCGCCAGTAAGCGGCCGCAGCATCAGCCCAGGCGGCGCCCCCGGCCAAGAGCCCGGCCAGCGCGACGGTGATGATACGAAGCATTATCGATCCGGCCGGGGGCTGCGCGTCGGGTGCTTAGGCCCTCGGTCCCGAAAGTTCGACATCTTCGTCCTTCACACCATAGCCATAGCCGTAACCGTAGCCGTAACCATACCCATAGCCATATGCGTGCCGGCTGAAATCGACCTTCGTGACGATGACGCCGAAGACGTGGCTGCTGAACGCTTCAAGCCGCTGGAGAGCTGCACGCGCCGCGCGGCGCG
>Ga0075370_10000088_pt1 | contig 28442 bp, 21 predicted proteins | sample EndMethybrTD3035_FD_71398 | JGI IMG/M metagenome (GOLD analysis project Ga0075370, IMG submission 71398) | Populus endosphere microbial communities from Tennessee, USA - Endosphere MetaG P. TD hybrid TD303-5 | ecosystem: Host-associated > Plants > Roots > Endosphere | place: USA: Tennessee... | reverse complement strand
ATCTGGTCGGGGTCGACGGTCAATCACTTTCTCAGCATCGAGAAATTGCTTGCGATCGCAAGCAATTTCTCGATGCTGAGAAAGTGATTGACCGTCGACCCCGACCAGATCGGCAATGCCCAACGCTTGCGCTGCGTGCAACCATGTGCCGCCGCCGCAGCCGACATCGAGTAGGCTTTCAGGCACGTCTTCGCCGAAAATCCGCCTGGCGGCGACAAGCGCGCCAGCGCTGGAATGAACATTTGTCGTGAATTCGTAGTCAGTCATGCAGCCGCCCTGGCAGAAGGCAACGAATGGCCAAGGCAATAGTGCAAAGCACCCAGCACAGCCGCAATGTATTGGTCCTGACCGAAGTGGGTGACCGCACGCCCGCGCAAAAACGCGTCAGCGGCATCGCGCATGGCCTGCCACTGATCTTGCGGCATCACCTGGAGATATTGGACCAAATCAGCGTAAGAACGAAACTCCCTCACATCGACGAAAGTCTCGCGCGGAATGTATTGAAGGATGTCATCGTTACCGAGATAGACCGGAACGGTCCCCGCCAGGAATGCATCGAAGATCTTCTCGGAAATGTAACCGCAGCGGTTTCGGCAATTCTCGAAGGCGATGTTGAACCGATAGCCCGCCAGAAATTCGAGCTTGGAGGTGGCCATGGCTCCGCGAAAACTCGTCTGGACTGCTGCAGGGCCGTGTTCCTCCCAGCCCGCTCCGAAGAGATCAAAGTCGCCGCCCACAGATTTTGCAAGCGCAACCGCCACGTCCTGACGCGCGCCATACAGAGAGTTGTTCTCACTCACATAATTCCACCATGTCGCCGGAGACATGCGCCACCCGCGGCGCAGCATTCCAAGCCCAGTGCGCCGCAGAAGGACTGGAGGCGTAGGCTTGCAGATGGCTGCCATGCAGACTAGCCGCCGCGCTTCCCATGGCACATTGCGCAAGGGCCCGAGCCAACCATCGATGCCTCCCGCCGGGATCTTGTGTACGAAATAGCGGCTTAGGCCCGCATGGCGGTCATCATAGCTGACGATCGCGTCAAATTGGCGGTGGTTCTCGGGATCGAGAGTCCAAAGCCTGCCCGTCGCAGATTCGATTGTTTGCAATATCAATTTGAGATCGGGATAGGCCCTGCGCAGAGCGCGAAGCTCGGCCGGATCAGCCGGTATATCCATAAACAGCAAGGCAGCCGCGGAATTAAGGTCAGCCAGATCCTCGGTCACCAATTCATAGCCCTGTTCGGCCGCCCGCTTTTTCAGCGCCCCATAGGGTCGAAGCCAATGGGTGGAATCACCCAGATGGTTGTACTTCACTCCCGCAAACAGGCCGTTGTTGAGCAATGACGACCCGGGAAATGCACCGGGGGGCCGAACGGCGACTTGCAACGGCCTCATAGAGATCTCTCGCCACTGTGATCACCGGCCGGTCGAACGTACCAATCATCCCACGCGGAAAATGGTTCGAACACTCTTACATAACCGTGGCTGGTAAGCAGTTCAAATATTGCCTGGCGATTCTCGGTCACGTAATTGTGTTCGACCGTGATGATCCTGATGTTATGGCTTGAAAAATCGAACGCCGACAGAATGGCGAATTCCGATCCTTCCGTATCAATCGAAAGATAGTCGATTTCAGGCGGGGCCGCATGCTCTGCCAAAAGGTCGTTGAGCGACACCGTGAGCACTTTGTAGCTGGTGCCGACTTCAACGCTCGATATGCCATGCGCCGGTTGGAAACCTTTAAGTGTCGAAAGCTCGCCAATCGGGTTTTCATTGAATTCAAGCTGCTGACCACTCACAGACCACACGCACCGAAAATCGGCGATTGCCTTGCGGTTTTCTCGCAGTTTCGCCTGCCAGCAACGAGCGGGCTCCGAAAGGATTCCCGACCAGCCATGGTCACGCTCGAGAAGCAGGCTGTTGCTAATGGTTACGCCATCGGCGGCACCAAATTCGACAAAAAAGCCATTAGGCTTCTGGGCCAATTCAAACAAAACAAACAGATCCTGGAAGCACTGAGCATTCGTCTTGTCCAGATTCTTGGCACAAAACAAGAGGAAATCCCATTCCCGCTGATTGTATATATCCCGGTCTATCAATAGATCGATGAAAGATCGGAAGTAAATATGTCGACGGTCACCATCCATATCTGGACGGATTACTTCATATCCTCCAAATTTTCGAAGACCATACTTTATAATATTTTTTATAATTCGTGGCATTTTGAGTAATATCTCTTATATCTGGCTCGACTGCAAGTCGCTGGCTGTGGCATAGGCATGGCCATTGAGCTCTATCAAACCGCGAACATTGGCAGGATAGGAAACCGTGGTGTCTGATTGCCTCGCCGAAATCACAAGCTCTTGCAGGTCGAGCAGATTGTCCCCCTGAATTGCCGTTCCGACTGCCAGGCCCAGCGAATATTCGCCCTCTACCAAAGGCAGGCTATCGATGCAGATTGTCAGGCGAAATTGCCCCTGATCAAACCGGAATGGCAACAAGCCGTCGCGTCGCAGATCGACGATCGCCACGCGCACGCCCATCCTTGTCACGATTAATAGCGCGCAGTCCGTCAAAGTGCCGGTTTTATTGGCTGAAAAATCGAGGTCGACCTTGCAACCGCTTCCACTGCGATAGGCCTCGGCGTCCAGGCTAAGGTTTTCTAAACAGAGGTTACTGTCGATTGATCGCCGTTGCCGTAATCTCGCGCGGGCTGGATCCGAACTTGAAAGATGGCGAAGGATCACGTCACTTGTGAGCCCCATCGCGACCAGCTCACCGCCGGCAAGTTCCAGACTGCGCGGACAAAGCGATTCAATCGCCCCCATGTTGTGGCTGACGAACAGCACTGTCCGTCCGCCTCCGGCGACGTCCTGCATTTTGCCCAGGCACTTTTTCTGGAACTCGGCATCTCCAACTGCCAGCACTTCGTCCACTACCAATATCTCGGGTTCCAGATGGGCCGCGACGGCGAATGCGAGGCGCACGTACATGCCCGATGAATAGCGTTTAACTGGCGTGTCTAGAAATCGTTCCACTTCGGAGAAGTCGACGATCTCGTCGAACTTGGCCTTGATCTCCCGCCGTGACATGCCGAGGATCGCGCCATTGAGAAAGATGTTCTCCCGGCCAGAAAGCTCGGGGTGAAAACCGGTTCCGACTTCGAGCAGGCTGGCAACCCGACCCTTGATTTCCACGCGGCCTTCACTCGGTTCGGTAATACGCGAGAGCACTTTCAGCAGTGTCGATTTGCCGGCGCCGTTGCGTCCGATGATGCCCAGCACTTCGCCGCGACGCACTTCGAAGTTGACGTCCTTGAGAGCCCAGAACTCCTCGGTCTCGTCTCCCGCAACGATTGCGCCGCCGCGCAGCATCTCACGCGTGCCGCGCAGGAAGCTGCCGGCGCTGCGCACGATGCTATCGCGCAATGTCGGCACGCGCTCGGCCGACTGGTGGCCGATAACGTATTTCTTGCCGAGGTTTTCGGCCCGGATGACAACATCGCCGCTCATCAGATCAGGTCCGCAAAGCTTTTCTCAGTGGCGCGAAAACTGCGCAAGCCCAGCCAGAGCAAGGCCAGACTGACGGTCGCGCTCAAGGCAAATCCCGGCCAATAGATTTGCGCTTCTCCGCCAAGCAGGCTCCAGCGAAAGCCATCAATCACGCCGACAGCGGGATTGAGCGAATAGGCCAGCCGCCATTGTGGCGGAATGACGCTGGAAGCGAAACCTACTGGCGAGATGTAAAGCCCGAACTGGACAACGAAGGGCACGACGAAGCGGAAATCCCGGTATTTGACGTTCAAGGCGGAGAGGATCAACACAGGCCCCAGTGCCGCAACCACTGCAAGGATCAGGAAGGCGGGCAAAAAGACCAGACGCCAATCCGGGCTGAATCCATAAAAGGCCATGATAACGAACAGAATGACCAGAGTGACCAGAAAATCGACCAATGCCACGACCGAACTGGCAACCGGCACGATCAGCCGCGGGAAGTAGACCTTGCTGATCAGGTTGGCATTCTGGACCAGGCTGCTCGCCCCTTGCGTCAGGATCGATGACAGAAGAAACCATGGCAACATCCCGGCCATGACCATGATCGGATAGGGCACGCTGCCTTCGGAAGGCAGGCCTGCCAGTCGGCCAAATACGACAGTGAAAATCACCATGGTCAGCAAGGGCCGCACGAGCGCCCAGGCAATGCCAATCACCGATTGCTTGTATTGCACGGCGACATCGCGCCATCCCAGGATTATGAAAAGTTCGCGGTAGGCCCACAAGTCGGACCAGTAATTGCGCTCCGAGCGGCCCGCTTCAAGAACAAGGACGCGATCCGCCGGGGCATTATCGGAAAATCCCGTCCCAAAATTCAAACTGCGATCCGATCTATTTTTTTGAGCGACGCGACGGCCCATTGAAGGAAATCGATATACGGCGCAATTGGCTGCGTCGCAATTGCGGGGCGGAGTGTCCCTGCCAACTGGACCGGCGCGGTCAGACCAGCGCGGAAATTCCGGCACTGATTTGCGCACAGAACCTCTCGAAACCGAATTTGTTCAATTTTGTCGGCACTGTTTTTGGGCGTTCGATCGCTGCCAAAATGGCATCAGCCAAAGCGGCGCAGTCCTTGGGATCCACGGACGGCCCCAGTTCACCGTGCAGGAGCGCTTCCTGCGTAGCATCGGCCGTGCTGCCGACAACCGGAATGCCGCAAGCCATGGCTTCAAGCAGGACAATGCCAAACCCCTCTCCCCTGCTGGCGAGAATGAAGGCATCGGCCAACCGGTAATAATCGGGCTTTTCCTGCTCGGGCACGGCTCCGGCAAAAATGACCGCGTGGGACAGTCCCAGCCGTGTCACCTTCTCTTCAAGCCGCGCCCGGTCATCGCCATCTCCAGCGCACAGGTAGGCCAGCAGCGGGCAGCGCGCGAGCAGCGCGGGCATAAGCTCGATCACTTCGTCGAAACCCTTGGCGCGCTCATCAGAGGCCATGCGGCCCAATGTCATGATCACGCGCTTGCCCGTCAGGCCCAGGCGTGCGGCAAGATCCGCACTCGGCGGCGCCATGCCGTATCCCTCGGGCCGGAAGGTGTTGGGTATGACCTTTCCCATGTGCTTCGCCGCACCGTGCCAACGCGCCATTTTATCGAGAGTGAACTGGCTGACCGAAAAGATGCTGTCCGCCGCGCCCAGCGCCAAGCGGGCGGCCAAGCTGGCGCTCGGTTCCCACACCTCGGTGCCGTGTACGGCAAGCACCAATTTGCCCCTCATCACCCATTTGGCCAAAGCCGCCACGGGCATCAGATTGATGTGGCCGCAGAACACCAGATCAAACCTACCGGCTGCTGCAGCGGCAGCCAAAGTGCGGCGAATGAAGGCAATCTGGCCGCCTGTTGCCGACCAATCATAGCGGACTTTTGGCGGCAGGCTGTAATCAGACGGTTCAGCTAGGCGAGGCAGAACGACGATTTCGGAGATCTGATCATTCGCAGACAGCGCGGCGATGACATCGCGGTTGTACTGCGCAATGCCGCCCCGCCCGCCGTGGGCATCGCTCACCAGCATCAGTACGCGCATCGCCCCGCTCAACCGGTGGTCACACGCAGCGCAAGCTGCGGAAGCGCGTGGTGCAAAACCCGGCGAGCGGCTTGCCGCGACTGGGCGCCTTTGCCCGCGCTCGCAGCCGGCTTGGCATCCCCAGAAACCTGCCACTTGTCCATTGGCAGGCCAAAGCCGCTCTTGGGTCGGTGCAGCATGGCATCGGGCAGCGGCAATGACGGAGCGCGGGCCATTGCAGCCTTGCCCGAGACACCGTCCAGCCCCGGCATGTGCGGCGCAACGGCTTTCAAGAGGGTGAAATCGACCAACGGCGTCCGGATCTCGACGCTGTGCGCCATTCCCGCCCAATCGCTGTCTCGCAGCAGCTGGTTGCGGAGGTAGGCACTGGCTTCCAGCGCCGCCACGCGGGACATTGGCGCGACGGGATCGGGATGCAAGGCCATGGCGCGCAGATGCTCGACTGGCCTCAGCCTGTCCAGTCCTTCACGAACCAAGTCATCGTCCAGCACCTCACCAAGCTCGAACGGCAGGAACAGCCCGCGCCGCAGGAGATAGGCACTGGCATAGTCACCGCCATATTCGATCATCCCTGCCAGTTTCGGCTGAAGAATCCCCAGCCCCAGCATCTGCACAATACGGCGCGCAGCCCGGCCGAGGCCTGGCACTGCCGAGGGAATCTTCAGCCAGCGCACCCATTTGGGAATGTCGCGAAAACTCGGATAGCCGCCGAGCAGTTCGTCCCCTCCCAGCCCCGACAACGCGACTTTCAGCCCTTCCTCCCGCGCGGCTTTGGCGACAAGCCAGGTATTCACCCCGTCGATGGAGGGCTGGTCCATATCTTCCAGAATCCGCGGAAAACTGACGGCGAAATCTTCGGCGCCAATCCGGCGAACAACATGCCGGGCGCCATAGTGGCGCGCGGCCAGGGCGGCGAGCGGCACTTCGTCCTCGCCCGTACCGGCGAATTCATCGAAGCTAAGCGTAACCGCGCGGACTTTGTCCTGACCCGCATCACGCATCATCCCCAGAAGCGCGCCGGAATCGACACCCGCTGAGAGGAACAGCCCCACTTCGACATCAGCAAGCAAATGCGCGCTGACGCTGTCCAGCACCGCCTCGCGCAGCCGCCCGCAGAATTCGCCCACTGGCGCGGGATGGCGTGCGCCCTGGGCAATCGCAGCGGTTATCGACGCATAGGCCTTGGTATCCCCGCGACCAGCGGGCGAAATGGTCAGGTGGCAACCGGCGGGCACTGCGCGAATGGCCCGGTAAAGCGTGAACGGCTCGGGCACGCTGCCCCACAGGCAAAACCCCACGACGCCTGCCGGATCGGGATCGCGGGAAATCTGCCCCCCTGCAAGCAGCGCCTTCACCTGGCTGGCAAAGCGGATGGTGGCGCCATCGTCGGCATAATAGAGCGGCTTGATGCCATAGGGATCGCGCGCAAGGAAAAGGCTGCTGGCTTCGACATCCCAGATGGCGAAGGCGAACATGCCGCGCAGCATCGGCAACATTGCCTCGCCATGCATGGCAAAGAGGTGGAGCAAGGCCTCGGTATCGGAATCGGATCGGAAGCTGCGGCCCGTCTGTTCGATCTGCTGGCGCAGCTCGGGAAAATTGTAAATCTCGCCATTGAATACGATTGCATAGCGTCCGCAGGCGCTGCGCATCGGCTGGCTGCCGCGTTCAGAAAGATCAATGATCGAAAGCCGACGATGGCCCAGCCCCAGGCGCCGGTCTGCCGTCCACCATTCGCCACTGCCATCCGGACCGCGCGTAGCCATGTGGTCGCGCGTTGCCAGCAATTCGCGCTGATCCGGCAGAGCCGCTGAACGTCCGTAGGCAAAAATGCCGTTTATCCCGCACATGTCCGTGACTAGAGCCGCTCGGCCGAATGCCACTGCCAGGCATCGGCGATGATCGACTGGATATCGGAACGTGTTGGCGCCCATCCCAACGCCGCGCGCGCTTTCGCGGCGGAAGCCACCAGCACGGGCGGATCGCCTTCACGCCGCGAACCATGGGTGAACCTAACTGGCGCGCCGCTGATCGCTTCGACTGCGGCAATCACTCCGCTGACGCTGGTGCCCGTTTCGGTGCCCAGATTGAACACGTCCGACTGACCGCCATCAAGCAGATGTCGGAGCGCCAACACATGCGCCTCGGCCAGATCTGCAACGTGAATGTAGTCCCTGATGCAAGTTCCGTCGGGTGTCGGGAAGTCATTGCCGAACACAGTGAGGCTGGAGTCACCCGGGCGGGCCGCAGCGATGGCCAGCGGGATGAGATGGGTTTCGGGATCGTGCCTCTCGCCAAGATCGCCCTCCGGATCGGCGCCAGCGGCATTGAAATAGCGCAGCGCCACAGATCGCAGAGCATGGGCATGACCGAAATCTGCGAGCATGCGCTCGACCATCAACTTGGAAGCCCCATAGGGATTGATCGGTGACTGATGCGTGGCTTCGTCAATAGGCAGCCTGTCCGGCACGCCATATGTGGCGCAAGTCGATGAAAAGACAATCGCGGGAACTGCGCAGTCGGCCATGGCCTGCAGGATGTTGAGCGAGCCCCGCGCATTTACGTCATAATAAAGCCCGGGATTGCCGACGGACTCGCCCACATAAGCAAGCGCGGCAAAATGGGCGACGGCCGCGGGGCGGACTTTGCGCATGGCCGCTGTCAAACGCTCGGCATCGCGGACATCGCCTTCGATCAGCTCGCCCCACTTCACGAAGTCACGCCAGCCGCGCGACAGGTTGTCGTAGGTCACTACATTCCAGCCAGCGCGGGCGAAAGCCTTGCAGCAATGCGAACCGACATAGCCGGCCCCGCCCGTGACGAAAATTGTGGGCTCCATCACTGTCTGACCAGATTGAGTTCGTGCACCCGCAGGCTGGAATTGACCAGGCCGTCCTCGGCTGACCCGCGAAGTTGCCAGGTCTGGGCCGCGCACCCCGGCGGAATGGTAAGCCGGCCATGTTGCATCGCACCGGATTGGGCATCGGGCACGGCTGGCTGCAGCACAAGCAATTGCTCAAGCGGCATCTGCGGACAGGACACTTTCCATTCCAGCTCAGGCCTTGGCGCATCGGCTCTAAATTCCAGCCTTTGCGAAAAGGCGTATTGCCCTGACGGCAGCAAGGTCAATCGCGAGGCGATCAACGAGGAAAGGCCGGGCTCGACACTGACAGTGAAGCCATCGCCCTCGACCTGACTTTCCACTGCCGCATCATTTGTCAGAGTCCAGCTGAGCGGTGCGAACAGAGGATCGACTGTCGCGGCGTTGATACCGATTGCTCGCATATCGCTGGGCTTCACGCCGGGAATGCGACCGGAGTATTCGGCAAGAAACGCGTATTGCTGGTTGCTGTAAAGCCAGCGGACCATGTCTGCCGCACCTTTCTGCACATCGCGGATCGGCAACCTGCCGGCATATTCGCCGTAAAAGTCCAACATGGCAGCGGGAGGCGAGTCATAACTGACCGGATCGGCCACAAGCGCAGTAAGCCAAGGCTGGCCGATATATTGCGATACCATTCGTCGCACTTCCGGGGCAGCCAACATCGAGGCTAGCCCGGGGAGAAGCCGCTCGTACGTGCCAGGCCCGACTGCCAATGCATGATGGTAATGCCGGATTTCCCCAGCTGTATCGTTCGAAAAACTGGCCAACTGCAATGACAACAGCTCAGTCGGCAAATCGCGGCGCGTGATGCGCTCCGCAAAGGCCAGTGGAACGCGCGCGGCATCCGTGCTTTTGAGGCTGGCTACCAGCGCCAGCTCGCGCATGGCCAGAACGTCGAGCGGTGTGCGCTTCAGAATCTGGAGTGCTGCGATGGTGACAGCCTCGCCCTGCGCGGCAATCGTCTCGGGATTTGTTTGCCCGCGCTCCATCGCTCGCAGTCGAACGACCGGGTCGCCCGACCAATAGGCCGGGATTTGCACGGGTATCTCACTGGCGAGTTCGGGAGAAACAGTCGAGCGCCAATAGGCAAGCGCAGCATCATCACCCGCGAACCAGGCAATGATAATCGCGCCGATGAGGCAGATCAGGCGGCGCACGGGTTCAGCTCCTGGAGCAATGCCACGCGGGCACTGTCAAACCGGCTGCACGCTGGCTTCGTTGTCGCCATAGCCGTATCCGGTCCCGCTCCCGTAACCATAGCCATAGCCCAGGTGATGCTTGCCGTAGTCGATCTTGGTCACGATCGCACCCAGAAGGTGGGCATTGACCATTTTCAAGCGCTCAAGCGCGTGGCGTACGGCGCGAACCGGCGTGCGTTCTGCCTCAATGACAAACGCTGTGCCATCTACAGCCGAAGCCAGCAGCGGCGCATCGGCAAGGCCAAGCACAGGCGGGCCGTCAATCACGACATGCTCAAAACGACCACGCAATTTACCCAGGAGTTCAGTCAGGCGTTCCACATTCATAAGTTCGGCGCTGCTCGGCGGCTTGGGTCCGGCGGGAAGGATCGAGAGGCCCTTGGTCTTGGAAGCCAGAACCTCGGCCGTGGCAGCATCGCCGCCCACCAGCAGATTGCTGAAGCCGACTGCATTGCTGCATCCGGCCATACGATGGACCGACGGTGAGCGCATATCCGCATCGATCAGCAGCACACGCTTGCCAGTCCGCGCAATGGCGATGGCTAGGGCATAGGCCGTAGTCGACTTGCCCTCGCCTTCGCGTGCACTGGTGATCAGCAATGAAGTCGGCAAGCCGTGGGTGGTGGAAAATGACAGGACAGCACGCGCACTCTGGAAGGATTCGGACATTGACGATTTGGGATCGGCCAGCTCACCCAGGACATCGCCGCCCGACTTGGGTACATTGCCCAGCAATGGAATGCGGAAGAACTGTTCAATCTCTTCAGGGTTGCGCACCCCGTTGTCGATCTGCTCGAGTGCAAATATCGCAAGCGCCGAGAGGGCCAGGCCGGCAAGCGCAGCCATGATCAGATAGGACATGAGATTGGGCGCGGATGGCCCGCCCGGCACTTTGGCCGGGTCGACAATCGCGATATTGGTTGCGCCGACCGAACCGGAAAGACCAATTTCCTTGTACCGCTGAAGCAGGGCATCATAGAGCTGGCGGTTGGTGTCGACCTCGCGCTGATAGATATTGTACTGGATGGTATCGCGCTGTTGCTGGTCGAACTGCGACTTCAGTGCTTCCACCTGTGAAGACAGTTCCCGCTCCCGTTTGGCGGCTTCGTTGTAAGCAGCGCGGCGGCTGCCCTGTACGGACGAAAGTTCGCGATTGATCGCCATGTCGAGAGCGTCAAGTTGCGCCTTCAGTGCACGCGCGGCGGGATAACCGGGCTCAAACTGAACCAGCATTTTCGCATATTCGGCGGCGATGTCTGCCCGGCGCGCCCGCAGTGTTCCGACGTTTGCATTCTGAGCTGTATCTGCGGCACTCATGCCTCCAGCTGTGCCCGATCGGCTCTCAGCCGTGATCCGATCCGTCCTAGCATTGACCAGCGCTTCGTTCAGTGCTGCGAGGTTGCTCCCCACGATCGTCTGGCCCTGTGTCGTCTTCCCCTCACTGTCCCGGGTCGGCGCCAGGGTTACAATGTTGCGCATCCTGGCAAAATTGATCAGATCACTCTCCGAGCGCGACAGTTTGGCACGCAAGTCGTTAAGCCGTCCTTCCAGGAACTTTCGCGCATCGGCTGTTGATTCCAGATCGCGTTCCAACGTACCGGCGATGTAGGCCTGCGGCCAGGCATTTGCGATCCTGGCAGACCATTCGGGCGATCGGCTGGTATAGGAAATGTTGACCAGGCTCGAGTTGCGGATCGGAACGATCCGGACATTGCTCATCAGCAGACCCGCCGCGACGCTTTCGCGCTGCTTGCGCTCGGCAGCCGAAAGCGGCTGGCCTTTTGCCCCGACGTCAATGCCATGTGCGGCAAAAAACGTCGGCTCGTCGGCAAGTCTCAGACTGCGGGCGACGCGTTCGGCCAGCGAACCGGCGCGCAGCAACTGGTATTGCGTGTCATAGAATTCAGCAGCCGCTGCATATGAGGTGTCGTCGTCCACGCCCTTGACGTTAGTGACGTTCTTTTTTTCGCGGCTGATCTCGATCTGTGATTGCGCCGTGTACAGCGGAGCGGAGAGCAAGACAGCGATCACGCCAAGCGCAACACAAGCTGCCAGAATGCCAGCGATCAGCCAGCGCCAGCGAATAGCCAGTTGCAGGTAACGAACCATGATTGGTGCCAGCGCGCGATGGCCCAGCCAGTTCGTGCGCTGGTCAAGCTGCCCATGGCCTGCCACGGCTTCCCCGTTTCCGAAGGAAAGATTGCCGGATTGCGTCATGGCAGCTGTTTATCCCTTATATCATTTTCCATGCCCGTGCCGCTCCTAACGAAGAACCACATACAGCGGCGCCAGCAGAACTGGCACTGCTTGCAGCAGATCCTTGAACAGACGGCGGGCCTTGTTATCGCCCACTACGATGATGTCATTGGCGTAGACTTCCGGATCGGCATACTGACCGTGCCGGATTGCCTGCAGGTCATAGAGTGCAGCAAATTTTTCACCGCGAACCGTGCGGAATATGACCACGTCATTCAGCTTGGAAAATTCGGTCGTACCGCCGGAAACCGCCATGGCCTGCAGCAAAGTCATCTGGCCAAGTACCGGGTAAAGGCCGGGCTTTGTAACTTGCCCTTCCACTGTCAGCAGCTGGCTGACCATTTCCTTGACATTGACGGTGACTTGCGGGTCGCGAACATAATTCTGCCGAAGCGCACGGGCAAAAATCTGCTCGACCTCGGCAGGCGTCCGCCCGGCGACTTCGACAATGCCGACGAGCGGGAAGGACACCTTCCCTGAGGCATCGACCTGAACTTCGCGCTTTGACAGTTCAGGAATTCCGTAGACATCGACCGTCAGCTTGTCGAACGGACCGACGAAATAGGGACGGACATCAGTCGGCCGCGCGGCCAACTCAGGTGCAGGAAGCGAAGATGCCGGCAAAACACGGATGCCGGGGCTTCCGCCTATAGTTGGCGTCGAAGCACAGCCGGCCAGCATGGCCGGTGCCAAAGCAAGCAAGGTGGCGATACGCGCCCGCCGGGCAAACGATGAATGCGCGGCGCGAAAGCGAAAATATGGATTTGACGTCATAACGGCCGAGGTGATGGAGGGTTTTTGGGCAAAGGGCAACTCATCCAGATGATCGCTACGACAAAAAGGCAGGCGAAGGAGGGCACACGCAGCGGATAGTCGACCAGACTGGCGATGGCCGACAGAATTATGATTACCATGCCGAGCTTTGCGGTCCGTAATTCAAGCGAATCCACAATTTGGCGGAACAGCAAAGTCCGGGCGCGCAATGCAAAAATGATCGCGACCCCGACCAGCAATGCCAAGGCCGGAACACCTCCGGTCATGGCAATTTCAAGCCAGTCGTTATGTACGTGGTTAGCGTAGGTCGGGCGCAGCAGTCCATCGGGCTCGTGCACCTGAAAAACACGTTCAAAGGACCCGAGCCCTGATCCCAAGGGAAGGTAGAATTGAATGAGCCGCGTAAGCTCTGGCAAGATCAGCATGCGCATGTCATCGGCAGGCGAGGCACCGAAAAGACGCTCGATGGCCAAGCCTTTTCCGCGCCAGAGCGCGACGGCTATCAGACCGGCAATGAAGGCCATGGCGATCGCAGCAAGCATTAACTGCTTGTGACCCAGTCGCCGCTTGCCATTCGCATTGCGGGAGATCGCGCCAAAGGCGTCCGGCCACACGACGGGCAGGCTCACAATAGCGAAGCAGGCCAGCACCAGGCCTGCCCGCGAACCCGTGACCAGCACCAGCAAGATAATGGCCGCTGCGGCCAGCGCCGCCGCGAATTTGCGAAATCCGGCAAGTTCGAACTGGACTGTCCTGCCTTGTGGCCTTTCGCCAGCGACCCAGACAGCCAAGGCGGGCAAAAGGCATGCCAGCAACAAGGCCTGATGGTTTCGGTTTGCAAACAATCCAACTGCGGCGCCGGGGTTGGTGACGCGGTAGAAATAGAGGGGGCCATGCGGTCCTCCAGACAATTGCACGATTGCGACCAGCGCGCTCAGGCCGCCGAGCAGCAGCACCGGCCAGAGCAGTAGCCGACGTTCGTGTGGAGCAAGCTGGATGCCGAGAATCAAAGCCGCGCAAGGAATCAGCGACGCATAGAGGCCATTGAGCGTTGCGTCGGGCGCCAGGCTCAGCGGACGCCAGACGTTCCCCAGCCCCGCTGCCCGATCGATCCCGACGATCAGATCGCGGCCCGGCAGCAGGGACCACATTGCCGGCGGCAGCGGGACGAGATGCAGAACTTGCAGCGCTATGATGGCAAATGCCAAACCCAACACCGGCTTGTTTGCCGCCCAATGGTGACGCTCAAACTTCGCGAGGCCATAGAACAGGAAACCTGCTGCCAGAGGGCGCAGGATCATCAGCGATTGCAGATCGCCACGCGCACCGCCCCCAAGAAGGAAAGCTGCCAACAGAAGCAGGCAAAGGGCGCGAAAAGCGCCACTTGACTGACGCAGTCCCACCGTGACGCCTTCTGGAGTCATGTCTAGGCCGCGCGACCTCATAGCGCCAATTGGCCGATCGGGCTCTCGACCGCGCCTGCTCCAAAGGTCAGCGATGACCAAAGCCCGTGATAATTGTCCGGATCGACATCAGGACGATGAGAAAATCAAGCCAGATCGAGAAGTTCTTGAGATAGTAGAAATCGTATTCGAGTTTTACGACAATCTCGTCGGGGTGACCAACATTTCCCTGGTGAACGGCTGCCCAGCCCGAAATTCCAGGTCGCACGGCGTGGCGATAGGCGTAGTGGGAAATCATCTTCTCATATCGGCGCGCCAGAGAAACGGCTTCGGGCCGAGGGCCAATCCAGCTCATTTCGCCTTTCAGGATGTTGATGATCTGCGGCAGTTCATCAAGCCGCCACTTACGCAGAAGACGCCCCGCTCTTGTGATCCGCACATCGCCAAAAGCAGTATAATCGGGCCCGTTGCTGTCAACGTGCATCGTGCGCAACTTGTAACACGTAAACTGGCGGCCTTGATAACCAACCCGCGTCTGGCGGAAAATAGGACTGCCTTTGCTGTCAAGCATGATCCAGATGCAAAGCACAGCAAGCACCGGGATGAACACTCCCAAAGCTACAATCGCGCCTGCCGTATCAATCAGGCGCTTCAGCCTGAGATAGGAATTTGCGGGCCGCAGATCGCCGAACACTTCTTCGGGCCTCGACTGCAGGCGAATTCGCCCCGAAAGCATTTCCCGCAAGCGACTGACTTCGTAGACCGGAATGTTTCTGAGCACAGCGCGCGTGAACAGCCGATCCCATTCCGGCGAGCGATCTCCATTCTTGTCAAATACAATCCCCAGCACGTTATGCGGCAGCCGGGGACGCGGCAAAACCGCCCATTCGATACGGCTGGACAGTAGCAGCGAATCATCAGGTAACGAATCTACAATCGCAAGCCGCGGGAAACTGAGCCTGGCGCGTAGCAAAGCCACAATGATGTACCAGTACACGCCAATCACCAGGCTGGTCACAAGGTGATAAAGACTGAAAGTACGCAGCGACAGCAGCAGGATGCCGTAACCGACTGCATAACTGGTCAGGAAAACCGGCAAGATCAGCATCTTGTCATCAACCAGCGGCAGGATGCCGATCTTTCGCAGAGCAACATGCGCGCCGAGCAGACAGAGCGTGGAAATCAGAAGCGACGGCTCAATCCGGATCAGCGGATTTACCCACTCCAGGCCAGGATTGAATGCCGGGTGAAACAGTTCGGGAATGACTATCGCAAGCAGCACCGCGACACTGATGGTAAACCGGTTAGAGCGGATCAGCGCGCCAAACCGCACACGCCCGTCGCGACGACGCGTGCCAAATTGCTGCACATGATCTGGGATAGGCGCGTTCATCCGCCCACGCCCGCTGCATGATTGCTGGCCCCTGCTGTTATGCCGACCATCTGGTGAGATCCTGGCAGGCGACAGGAGTCAAGCGAAGTAGCTGAAATCATAGCAATAGACATCAATCGAGGCAGATTCGGGCGACCGTAAACATACTTAATAACCTGCAATCAATTGCGCCAAGCGCAATTTGTTCCTTAACCAGAAATTTCGTCGAGCCGTGCCAAGGTGGCGATAGGCCCCTTCGCGTTCGCAGCAAGACCCTAACCCGCCACTGATCGCGCCAAAGAACGACTACTCGATTTCGCACATTCGAATGTTGTTGCGCTGCAGCACAAACGGGGTTCTAATGCCTCGTGATCAGAGCCGCACTGCATCATCTTACGCGCTACCGTTACAGCAAGCCGATCCAGCTTGGGCCCCAAGTGGTGCGCTTGCGACCCGCACCGCACAGCCGGACGGCCATTCCGAATTATTCGCTCAAGATTGAGCCCGCCAACCACTTTCTTAACTGGCAGCAAGATCCGCAAGGCAACTGGCTTGCGCGGATTGTCTTCCCCGACAAAGTCGACCACTTCTCGATCGAGGTCGATCTGCTGGCCGATCTGGCCATCATCAATCCGTTCGACTTCTTCATTGATCCCGATGCCGAGCAAGTGCCATTCGCTTATGAGCCGCAGCTGCGCGACGAACTGACGCCGTTCTTCGAGTTGGACAGCCACGGCCCATTGTTCGAAGCCATGGTGGCGGAGTTTTCGACGTGGACCGGCCGCAGCATCGATTTCCTCGTCGCGCTCAACGCCGCGCTTGAACAGCGCATTGGCTATGTCATCCGCATGGAGCCTGGCGTCCAGCCGCCGGAAGAGACTTTGCAACTTGGCACTGGCTCATGCCGTGACAGTGCCTGGCTGCAAGTGCAGTTGCTGCGCCGCCTGGGCCTCGCTGCGCGTTTCGTGTCGGGATACCTTATCCAGATGGTCGCCGATGTCGAGCCGCGCGAGGGGCCGAAAGGCCCGCAGGAGGACTTCACTGACCTTCACGCCTGGACTGAAGTCTATTTGCCCGGCGCTGGCTGGATCGGCTTGGACCCGACGTCTGGCCTGTTCGCCGGCGAAGGCCACATCCCCCTCGCCGCGACGCCGCATTACCGCAGTGCCGCGCCGATCAGCGGCGTGGCGGAACCGGCCGAAGTGGATTTCCATTTCGAGATGGACATTGCTCGCATCGCCGAGGCCGTGCGGATTACAAAGCCGTTCACTGAGCCGCGCTGGCAGGCACTGCTCGAACTGGGCGACAAGGTCGACGCAGACCTGATCGCCCAGGATGTGCGCCTGACGACAGGCGGCGAGCCGACTTTTGTCGCCGAGGACGATGTCGAGGCCGCTGAATGGAATGGCGAGGCTGTTGGCCCGACCAAGGCCGTTTTCGCCGATCGCCTGATCCGCCGCTTGCGCACCAAATTCGCGCCCGGCGCACTGCTCCACCACGGGCAGGGAAAATGGTATCCCGGCGAAAGCCTGCCGCGCTGGGGCTATTCGCTCTATTGGCGCAAGGACGGCGTGCCGGTCTGGCGGGACGACAAGCTGATTGCCGGTGGCGTCCGCGCGGAAACGGACCGGTCGATCGATCCCGTCGGCAAGATCGATGTTCCAAGCGCGGAGCAATTCATCGAAGAAGCAGCCGCAGCTTTCGGCCTTTCGGACGAATACATTCATCCCGTCTATGAGGATGCGGTCAGCTTCATCGTCAAGGAAGCGGAACTGCCCGCGAACACATCGCCCGGTGATCCCAAGCTCGACAATCCCGAGGAACGCGACCGGATCATGCGCACCTTCCAGCGCGGTTTGTCAAAGCCAGTGGGCTTTGTTCTGCCCATTCAGCGATGGAACAGCAAATCGAAGCAGATTCCTCGCTGGAAGAGCGAGAAGTGGCAAGTGCGGCGCGGCGCCCTGTTTGCCGTGCCAGGCGACAGCGCGCTCGGCTATCGACTGCCGCTGGGCTCCCTGCCCTATGTGCCGCCCTCGGACTATCCTTACATTCACCCACGCGACACGGCCGAGCCGCGCGGACCGCTCGCCGATTTCCGCAATCAGACAATAGAGCGCGACCACCAGCCCCGTGAGGCCATCACCGAGCGCGAGCAGCGCCATGAATCTGTCCCCGCCCCAGATGGCGAGCGTCAGGATCGCGTCGAGCAGCAAATCATCCAGGGCGCGGTTCGCACCGCGCTTGCGATCGAGCCTCGCGGCGATCACCTGTCCGTTTTCATCCCGCCAGTGGAAACCCTCGACGACTATCTGGAAATGGTAGCCGAAATCGAGCGTGTGGCCGAGCGGCTGCGCCTTCCAGTGCGGATTGAAGGCTACCCTCCACCGCCCGATCCCAGGCTGATGGTGCTGAAAGTCACGCCAGATCCCGGCGTGATCGAAGTCAACATACAGCCTGCGTCTAGCTGGGCCGAAGCGGTCGAGATCACCCGCACGCTGTACGACGAAGCGCGCGACTGCGGCCTTACCGCAGACAAATTCATGGTCGATGGCCGATCGATTGGCACGGGCGGCGGCAATCATCTCGTGCTGGGTGGCCCAAGCCTTACGGACTCGCCGTTCATTCGCCGCCCGGACCTGCTCAAGAGTTTCGTCCTCGAATGGCAGCGCCACCCATCCTTGAGCTATCTGTTTTCGGGCATGTTCATCGGCCCGACCAGTCAGGCACCGCGCATTGACGAGGCGCGGCATGACAGCATTTACGAACTCGAAATAGCCCTCGCCCAGGTGCCGCCGCCATCGGAAACGCAGCCTTCGCCGTGGATCGTCGACCGGCTGTTTCGCAATCTGCTGGTCGACGTTACGGGCAATACGCATCGCACCGAAATCTGCATCGACAAGTTGTTTTCGCCCGATGGACCGACCGGGCGCCTTGGCCTGGTCGAGTTTCGCGGCTTCGAAATGCCGCCCGATGCGCAGATGTCGCTGGCCCAGCAATTGCTGCTGCGCGCGATGACGGCGTGGTTCTGGCGCGAACCGCGCCGGGGCGGGCTGGTGCGTTGGGGAACGGCGCTGCATGACCGTTTTCTGTTGCCGCACTTCGTCTGGGCAGATTTCCTCGATGTTCTGTCAGACCTGCGCCGGGCAGGTTATGACTTTGATCCGGTCTGGTTCGAAGCCCAGCGGCAGTTCCGTTTCCCGGTGCATGGTGAAATCGAGGCCGGCGGGGTAACTCTCGAACTCAGCCACGCATTGGAGCCATGGAACGTTCTGGGAGAAACCGGCGCGATCGGGGGCACAGTGCGCTATGTCGATAGTTCGACCGAGCGTCTGCAAGTTCTCGCCAAGGGCCTGATCCCCGGCCGCCACATCATTGCCTGCAATGGCCGACGCGTACCGATGCATCCTACGGGCACCTCAGGCGAAGGTGTTGGCGGTGTGCGCTACAAGGCATGGGCGCCCGCCAATTGCCTGCACCCGATCATGAAGGCCCACGCGCCATTGACTTTCGATGTTCTGGACAGCTGGAACGGCCGCTCATTGGGCGGCTGTGTCTATCATGTGGCGCATCCGGGCGGGCGGGCCTATGATGACGTTCCGGTCAATGGGTATGAGGCCGAATCGCGCCGCCGCGCGCGCTTCCAGCCCCACGGGCATACACCGGGCAATGTGGCGATGCCGCCGCAAGAAGATGGGGGCGAATTTCCGATGACACTCGATCTGCGCCGACCGTCAAGCCTGGGTTGACCGCGGGCGATGACGGGAACGCAAGGTAGCGTAATGGATCCAATCGCAGGCCATGATCCCCTGCTTGGATATTCGGTGCCTGATCCGCGCGCCGACCTGTTCGCCAGTGCGCCTGCAGATGTGGCCGAAAGCTGGCACAAGATGGCCACGGGTCTGGCCGGGATTTGCGACGGCAAGCTTGGGGACATTCATTCCCGCCTCCAGCATGAAACCAACGATCTCGGAATGACTTTCCGACTGTCGGGCGACAAGGATGAGCGGCCTTGGCCGGTCAGCCCCATGCCTTTGTTGATTGGCACGCAGGAATGGGCTGAATTGACCAAGGGCCTCGTCCAGCGGGCGCAATTGCTTGAGCAGGTCATTGCCGACATTTACGGGCCGCAGTCGCTGATCAATGAGGGACATCTGCCTGCCGCAGTCGTGGCCGGAAGCCCGCATTTCGCCCGCAAGATGGTCGGCATCGCCCCGCCCAAGGGACAATACCTCAACGTCTATTGCGTAGATCTGGCGCGCGGGCCGGGCGGTGAGTGGCGCGTGCTGGCCGATCGGCTGCGCCTCGCCACCGGCATTGGCTACGCGCTGGAAAACCGCCTCGCCATCTCGCGCACCACTGGCACTTTGCTGTCCGACATCAACGCGCGGCGGATCGCGGGTTTCTTCGCCGAGCTGCGCCAGGGCATCGCTGCCAGTTGCAATCGGACGGCACCGCGCATTGCTTTGCTCACCCCGGGTCAGTTCAACCAAAGTTATCCCGAACAGGCTCACCTCGCCCGCTATCTCGGCTTCCCACTCGTTGAAGGCCGCGATCTCGCAGTGAGTCAGGAAAAGCTCTATGTTCGCACCATTGCCGGGCTCAAGCGCGTAGACGCAGTGTGGCGGTGGATTGGCGCGGAGATGCTCGATCCGCTGGCTTTCGATGCCCATTCGCGCATCGGCGTGCCCGACATGTTCGATGCATGGTCATCGGGCGAACTGGCTGTGGCCAACTGGCCCGGCGTTGGGGTTGCACAGGCCCGCGCTTTCTCGGCCTTCATGCCGCGCCTTGCCAAAGTGCTGCTCGGTGAGAGCCTGATCCTGCCCAACATGGCAACCTGGTGGTGCGGCCAGCCCAAAGAATGTGCACTCGTCAAGGAACGGCTGGACCAGCTTGTCGTCAGCTCGGCATTCGGCGGCGATGTCGCGGGCCTCGAAGGCGGACGCACGCGCGCCGGCGCCAGCCTGAGCGCAGCTGAGAAGGAGCGGCTGCTGGCCGCGATCGAAGCGCGGCCGATAGACTATGTCGGCCAGGAAATCGTCCACCTGTCGACTACTCCCGCGTTGGTGGGTGACAGGTTCGAGCCGCGTCCTTTTACCTTGCGCGCATTCGTTGCACGTGGCGGCAATGGCGAATGGGTGGTCATGCCGGGCGGGTTTGCCCGCTTGTCCGCCCAAGGCGACCTCAGGACTTCGCTGATCGGCGCGGGCGATTTTTCCGCCGACGTTTGCATTGTCGACAATGTTCCGGTCGAACAGCTCTCCCTGCTTGGTCCCGATCAGGAACCGACAATCCGGCGCAGCGGCGGCATCCTGTCGAGTCAGGCGGCAGATAACCTCTACTGGCTCAGCCGCTACAGCGAGCGCGCGGAAATCACAGTTCGGATCATCCGCAATCTGCTGGGCAGTTCGATCGAAGTCGACGGCGGCACCCGGCGCGGTTTCACCAGCAGGCAGCGGCTTGTCGATCTGCTGGTGCGCTGGGGGGTAATCCCGCCATCCGTGGCAGGCGCCCCCCTGCCCCAGCTTTGTGGCCGCGCTTTCCGGGAAGACAAACAGGCGGGCGGGATTGCCGCGCTTGTCAATTCGATCCGTGTGATCGGTCGCAGCCTGCGCGACCGGATGTCAGCGGATTTCTGGCGCGTTGCCAACCAGCCCATCCCCCCGCTTGACGATAACTGGGCGCATTCGATCCTGTCTGCCTCCAACAGCATGATCGACCGGTTCAGTATTCTGTCGGGCTTGGCTGCCGAAAACATGGCCCGAGGCCCCGCCTGGCTGTTCTTCGATCTCGGTCGCCGGCTGGAGCGCGCGCTGGCGATCTGCCGCATATCGCGCCAACTTTCCGCACCGGATTGCGGTGCCGACGAATTCGGCCTGCTGCTCGATCTGTTCGACAGCCAGATTACCTATCGCAGCCGTTACCTGGTCGGCCCGATGCGCGGCCCGGTGATCGATCTGGTCGTGCTCGATCCGAAAAACCCGCGCAGCCTGATGTTTCAGCTGGACCGGATGGCCGAGCATGTCGCCAATCTCCCGCAAGCCAATCCTGACGAAATTCCCGAGGCGCCCTATCGCCAGTTCAGCGCCTTGCTGGCTCAGTTGCGCGCGCTGGAAAGCGACATGATCAACGACGCGCAGCTGCTCGAGATCGAAAATCGCCTGCTCGCGCTGTCAGACGCGATTTCGCAGCGCTATTTCCTGCAGTATGAGCGAAGCGATCCGCCCATCCGCGATACCCTGATTGCATGAAATACCACGTTCGGCATGTGACCGAAGTCCGCTATGACAGCACCGTCAACCTGGCGCGCTTCAACTTGCGGCTCAAGCCGGCGGACTGGCCGGGCCAGACGCTGACAGCCTTTACCCTGAAGGTCAGCCCCGAGCCTCGCTACATGACCGACGACCGCGGACCGTTTGTCGTCAATCTTTCCCGCATGACGCTCGATAAGCCGACGGCGAGCCTGACTGTCACCAGCGAATTTTCCGTGATTGTCGATCCGCCACTGCCGCCCCCGCCGGACGAGGCCCCTACGCTCGCCGAATTGCGCAACATGGCGCTGGCCAACCGCGGCCTGTCAGCCAGCGATCCGGCGACATACCTGTTTGCCTCATCGATTGCCTCGATGGAGCCCGAGATTGCCGGCTGGGCCTCTTCGCGCGTCCCCACGGCTGGCAGCGTCATGGATATTGCAGATGCGTTGATGCGCAGCATCCACGGCGAATTCACTTACGATGGCAAGGCGACCAAGGCCGATACGCCGCCCGTGGTTGCCTTCCGCGCCCGGCGCGGGGTTTGTCAGGATTTCGCCCACATCATGATCATCGCCTTGCGCCAGATGGGCGTGCCTGCCGCTTACGTAAGCGGCTACCTGCGCACGATCCCGCCGCCAGGCAAGGCCAGGCTGGTCGGCGCCGATGCGACCCACGCCTGGGTCAACGTCTGGTGCGGGGACAGGCTGGGCTGGATCGGATACGATCCAACCAACGCCATGCTGGCCGGCAAGGACCACATATTCACGGCCATGGGGCGCGATTTCGCCGATGTCTCGCCTGTCGACGGCGTGTTCATCGGCAGGTCGGGCCAGCACATGAAAGTGTCCGTGGAAGTAACGCCGGTCGATTGAATCGGTTCTGACGGGGGCAGCAGCTCGGTTGTGATTTTTGCTAATCTTCAACCGAGTGGAACTAATATCGCTGCGGACCGTTTGCCCCTACCTTCCGCTGAGCCAGGACGAAATATGCCCACCGAGTTGCCGGCGCCCCTCCTGCTCTACGTCGAGGACGAAGCCCTGATCCAGCATATGCTTGTCGCCGATCTGGAAGATGCGGGTTTCACCGTTATTATAGCAAGCAATGGTGAAGACGCCATCGGGCTGCTTGAAGCGCGGTCGGATGAACTGAACGGGCTGATCACAGACATCAACCTTGGTTCAGGTGCGGATGGTTGGGAAGTTGCCAGAAAAGCACGCGAGTTGAAGAGTGGGATACCCGTCGTCTATGTCAGCGCTGCCAGCGAGCATGAGTGGACATCACAGGGTGTGCCCGCCAGCGTGATGATATCGAAGCCCTTTGTATCCGCACAAGTGGTCGTGGCAATTTCGACGCTTCTCATCGTTTCGGATTAGCCTCACCCGAGCAGAGCCGTCCCGCCCCGTTCGTCAGTCGCGATGAACCACGCTTATGCAAACGCCAGGCTTTGCATCTGACGTTGTGACTTCAGCGCCCAGGCTGCTCGCCAGTGCCGCGACGATGCTCGTGCCCAGCCCAGACTTCGGAGCGTGCTCACCGCCGCGTATTCCAACCCCGTTGTCGGTCACTGAAAGCTGCCAGTCTGCCGCCTGAGAGCTGTAATCGACCAGGATTTTACCAATCCGCTTGCCCGGGAAGGCATGCTTGAGCGCATTGATTACCAGTTCGGTGACGATCAGGCCCAGACTGATCGAGATGTCGGCAGTACAGACGCTGTCGTCCGAAGTGACGTCCAGAGTAATCTGCTCATGGTCCCTAATCATCGACGCGCCGATGCTCCGGCACAGATCAGTGAAATAGGAACGGAGTGCCACGTCGCCCAGGCGTGACGCGGCAAGCTGCTGCTGCAAGGTCGCCACGGACATGATGCGATGATGGGCATCGTGCAGATTGGCGCGGGTTTCTTCCGATTGCGTCCGGCGAGCGCTTTGCATCAGGACGCTGGCAACAATCTGCAAGCTGTTGGCAACCCGGTGCTGCAGTTCCTGAAGCAGGATCGCCTTCTCGCGCAGCAAGTCATCCTTGAGCTTTTCGGCCACCCGGGCATCGGTCACATCCATGACGGTCACCAGAAGCCTGATGCGGACGGCATCCGCGTAATGGAGCTTGCGCGCGCTGATGACCAGACGCCGCTTCAGCGCACCGACGGGCTGCAAATCCATTTCGTAAGCATCGATTTCGGCCTGGCGATGCGCCGTGGCGAGAAGCAACGATTCAAGCTGCGGGACATTCCACTCGCCCGCGCCAAGCGCCGTCAGCTTTCTGCCTTCGATGGTAGCCGGATCAATGGCGAAGGCGCGACTGAACGAGTGGCTGGCGACCAGCACGGTGAGGCCGTCATCAAGCAGTATGAGCGGCGCGTTCGAACTATGAACGATCGCCAGCATCAGGCTGTCGTCGACTTCGTCGGCAGGAGGGGCAGGATTCAACAAGCATCCTTTCGGCCAGTCCGAAACGCTTGATGATCAGGCAGCAGCTGCTTGATCGGCAGAGATGCAAGGATTCTGTGGAAGGCAAACCTGCCATATCACATCCTGGAGCAATGGATGCACACATTCGCGAAGAGGCTCTGGCGGAGAGGGTGGGATTCGAACCCACGTTACGGTTACCCGTAAACCGCATTTCGAGTGCGGCGCATTCGACCACTCTGCCACCTCTCCGCGAAGTGCATCGGGGGCCCGATGAAGGCCCGGCCGGGTCGGCAAGGCGCGGCGGTTAGCCGATGCTCCGGCGATTGCCAAGCCCCATTCGCGCCCCATCGGCGCTTTGCCGTGGATCGTTCGATTCGCCGCCTTGTTTCGCAGTCGCACAAAACCTATATGTGCTCCATGAACCGCGCGACCTTTTACTCTCCACAGGCCGGACGGCTGGTTGACGCCCCTTTGCGCACCAAGGCTCGCTTCGCCATCGGCGACGTTGTCCGCCACCGGACGTATGATTTCCGTGGCGTTATTTTCGACATCGATCCGGTGTTTGCCAACAGCGAGGAATGGTACGAATCCATTCCCGCCGAAGTGCGCCCGATGCGCGAACAGCCGTTCTATCACCTCCTCGCCGAAAATGGCGAAGGCAGCTATGTGGCCTATGTCAGCCAGCAAAACCTGATGGGCGACGCCGACGGCGGCCCGGTTGATCACCCCTCGCTGGACCAGCTGTTCGAGGAATTCAACGGCGATCGCTATCCGCTAAGGCGCGGGCTTACGCATTAGTAAGCCGAATTCCAAAGCGGCAAGAGCATTCTGACTAGGCGGCCTTGCACAGATCAGGCCGTGCGCTTTGGTTGTTGCCTTTTCACAGAAAATTGAGAATGTTGGTTGGGTCAGCATGTTGTGGCCGAGCCGACAATTCGAATTTGGCTTTGCTGACAGGATGTCGTTTTGGGGGAGACGAGCATGCAATTCAGCAGACGGAGGTTTGTTGCAGCTGCCATTTGCGGATCGCTAATTCATGAGCAGGCCCGCGCAGCGTCGATATGCAATGCATGGGTAAACCAACCCGGCATGGGGCCCGTACAGCATTGTCAAGCAGGGTTATCAGGATTTGCCGTTGTCGGGCGCAGGGCTGCGAGCCTGCAAGAAATGCAGAATTGGTGCTGGGCTGCCTGCATCCAGAGTGTGTTTGCCTGGTATGGGCATAGCATTGCGCAACAGGCGATCGTTGCTGCAATTTTTGGCGTAGCAATAGATCGCCCGGCGAACTCCCAGCAAATGTTGGCAGCGCTGAATGCCAATTGGATCGACCGAAATGGCCAACAGTTTCGGACGGTTGCACAGCCCCTGATCGACAGCAACTTTTCGTTCAACAATCCCTATGCAGCCTCGCTGATGTCGCAGGACCTAGCAAATAACCGTCCGCTCATTGTGGGAACCCAAGGTCACGCTACCGTGCTGACAGCAATGAGCTGGGCAAATACCAACGCCGGGCAGCAGATCACCAGCCTGACTGTCAGGGATCCCTGGCCCTACAATCCGAACTGGCGGCAGCTTAGCCAAAGCGAGTTTGCTAATATCGGCATGCTGCTGCAAATCAGGATCGGCTAATGGGCAAGACGATGATCAAGTGCTATCTGGGCAAACTCTGCGTCGCTCTTGCTGCACTTCCTCAAACCGCCCATGCCGTCACTCCAGATGAAGTTGCCCCGTTTCCTACGTCCGGCGTGGTCATCGGCAATGGCTGGAACACTAATGAGGGCGCGAAAACCGCGCAATCCTGCGTCATTGCCGACACCGACAGAATTGAAGGTGAAAGCCGCACGCTCGCCTATCAGGAATTAACGGACACTGTGAGTTTGGTGAGGGCGCTGTCCATTACAGCGAAAGCCAAAGCCCGCTCAATTCTGGGCGGCTCTGCGTCGGCAAGTGGCAGCTACGCCCGCAAAATCAAGCAAACGCGCGATAGCCTGCAGATTTTCGTAACATTCAACATCATCAAAGGAACGACATTTCTCAAACCTCGACCGAATTCGCTAGGGGACGGCATCACGGCAATCGCGCTGGAACCGGCGATGGCAACGCTCGCTGCTTCCAATCCAATCGAATTTCGGCGGCGCTGCGGCGACGGCTATGTTGCCTCGATAGAGCGCCGGGTTGCATTGGAAGGAATCTATTCGTTTTCGACAAAGACTGACGAAGAACGCCAGTCAATCCACGGCTCGATGAGTGGCAGCTTCAAAGTGTTTGACGCCTCCGCCTCGTCACGCGCCGTCACGTCCAGAATGGAACGTGAAGGAAGGCTGACGATCCAGTTATTGCAAGATGGCGGCGAAGGAAGCTCGGTTCCGATTACCGACGATGCGTTCCGAAGTCAGATTTCTACTTTAGGCACAACACCTGGAACACCGGTGCCTAAAGGGGTGATCATCGCCGACTATCGTGATTTGCCGAATTATCCCCAAACGGCAGTTAGTACTTCATCCCAGCTGGGCATGCTCGCCGATCAGTATTATCGGCTTAGCTTTCTAGATGATGCCATTACAAAAATACTCAATGAAGAAGTGCTGACGCAGTCGAGTACTATGAGCAAAACTGCATCGCGGAGCTTGCAGGATGAAATCCGGACGGAAAGCGAAAAGGTCAAAAAGGCGATCCAGGATTGCTTAGACAGTCAGATCGCCTGCAATTTCCCGGCAGGGCTGGAACGGCACGATTACCGGTTCAGGGCAAGAATGCCGATCGCGATTAGCGCGATTCCAGAATACCAGACATTTTTTGCCGAAATTGACGCCGAATACCAAAAGGCTTCAGCGGATTTTGCCCGCGTGCACGACGGCAGCGTTTTCACCACCATGCAGCAGCATATCGGCCAAATCCGCGACCGAATGCGCACCGCCGAAAAAGACGCTAGGTTTGGCTATTGGGTGACGGATGCGAATGACAATCGATGCGCCATCCACGAACCCGATACCTGCCTTACGAATGTAGATCTGGCAAAATACCGGCAATTGCTGGACAGGGAACCCGGCAATTTCCAATAGGTTCAGCTCTTGAGCCGCCACCCGCTCTTCAGCACAAAATAGGTCAGCAAAATCAGCGCGAGGTTGAACAGCCCCAGCCCTATCGCGCCCTGCACCACGGCCGCGCTGCCGCCGGAAATGTCGCTGGCGCCGATGAAGCCGTAGCGGAAGCCGGAGATCACATAGAAGAACGGATTGGCGTGGCTGATTGCGCGGAACATGGGGGAGAGTCTGTCGACCGCGTAAAACGTGCCGGACAGCATCGTCATTGGCGTGACGAAGAAATTGGTGATGGCTGCGTTGTGGTCGAACTTTTCCGCCCAGATCGACGAGAGCATCCCGACCATGGCCAGGAAAACCGAGCCCATCAGTCCGAACCAGATGACCGCCCAGGGCTGGGCCATGGTCAGATCGATCTGGGGCCAGAACAGCATGAATACCGCAAGCGCCGCGCCGACCAGCACGGCCCGGGTCAGCGCCGCGCCAATCATTGCCAGCATCAGTTCGGCCTCGGACAGCGGCGGCATCAGGAAGTCGACAATGGTGCCCTGCATCTTGCCCGACAGGAACGAGAAGCTGCCATTCTGGAAGGCATTCTGCATCATGGCCATGACAATCAGGCCCGGCGCGACGAATGTGGCGAAAGGAACGCCCAGCACCATGCGCCCTGCCCCGCCCAGCGCCAGCGTGAAAATCACGAGCTGCAACAGCGTTGTGGCGGCAGGCGCCCAGATCGTCTGGACCTGGACCTTGAAGAAACGCCGCACCTCCTTCATATAGAGGGTTCCAAGCCCGATCCAGTTGACGGAATGGATTAGCGGCTCTCCCTGGACCGGAAAGCTTCGTTGCGCCCTTTCGGGAAAGGTCGCGGGGATGCGGGGTTGATCGGCCATGGTGTGGCGACTATCGGGTGCGCTGGCGCGTGACAAGTGCACCTCTAACACTGACTAATACCACTGGCCTGCAACACTGGCCTGATTTGGCAACACAAGATGGAATTGGCATGAGCTGGACCGACGAACGGATCGAAAGACTGACCAAGTTGTGGGAAGGCGGCGCCACCGCCAGCCAGATCGCCGATGAACTCGGCGGGGTCAGCCGCAATGCCGTGATCGGCAAGGCGCACCGCCTGGGCCTCAAGGCTCGCCCTTCACCGGTCAAGGCAAATGAAAAGCCCGAGCCCGCCCCGCGCGCTGCCAAGCCCGCGCCCGAAGCGCCGCGCGCTGCGCCGCCCGCGCCGCCGCGTCCGGTTGCCTCCCAGCCCGCCCCGCCGCCT
>Ga0075370_10000087_pt1 | contig 28459 bp, 25 predicted proteins | sample EndMethybrTD3035_FD_71398 | JGI IMG/M metagenome (GOLD analysis project Ga0075370, IMG submission 71398) | Populus endosphere microbial communities from Tennessee, USA - Endosphere MetaG P. TD hybrid TD303-5 | ecosystem: Host-associated > Plants > Roots > Endosphere | place: USA: Tennessee... | reverse complement strand
TCTTGAGGGTGGCAAGCGTCGAATCGAAGTGCAGTAGCCAGCCGCGGCCGTTGTGCGAGGCCTGCGCCGATTCGAGCACACCGATGAACACGTCGCCGTCCGGCCCGACCAGCGGCGACGTGTTCATCGGTGTGCTCGAATCGGCGCAGGCCTCGCACAACGGCCGCGGCTGGCTACTGCACTTCGATTCGACGCTTGCCACCCTCAAGACACCGGGCTCGTTCGGCTGGGACAACACGCCGTCTATCGTGCCGGCGTCAATGATCCCGTCGTACGCGGGCGGCTCGAGCTACCTGCTGCTCACCAAGTACAACAACTATGCCGGCACGCCCAGCGGTGACGGACGCAACCGCGTCGCCGTGCTGGACCCGAACGCCGTGCAGGCCGACCCGGTCATCGCGAGTGTGACGGTGATGCGCGAAGTGCTGACCATCCTCGGCACGACGCCCGACCCCGCCGCGCCGGCCGGCGGCGTGAAGGAGTGGTGCATCAACACCGCCGCGGTCGACCCGGCAACACGCTCGGTGCTGATCAACAGCGAAGATGGCTACCTGTACCGCTGGGACCTCTCCACCAACCAGTTCACCCAGCGCATCCAGATGAACAACGGCGTGGCCCAGTCTTACACGCCGACCGCGATCGGCGCGGACGGTGCGGTTTACGCCGTCAACAACGCGGCACTGCACTCGGTGGGCCGCTGAAGACTCGTCGCAGAGCGAACAGTTCGTCGACGATTCCCTGGGGAGCGCCGCATGTGCGCTTCATCCCCGCCATAGTGCAGTTCATCGCTTCGCGCTCGCGTCGCGAAACATGGCGCTGGCACACTGCGGCCACTCGTTCAGCGAAACACGCCCATGGAACTGCATCTGACCGGCTTGTCGAAGACCTATCCCAATGGGGTTCATGCGCTCGACGACGTCAGCCTGACCATCCCGACCGGCATGTTCGGCCTGCTCGGGCCGAACGGCGCCGGCAAGTCGACGCTGATGCGAACCCTCGCAACGCTGCAGGACGCCGACCATGGCTCCGCACAGCTCAGCGGCGTTCCCGGCGTGGCAGGCGGCAACATCAACGTGCTGCGCGACAAGGCCGCGGTGCGCCGCGTGCTGGGCTACCTGCCGCAGGACTTCGGCGTCTACCCGAAGGTCAGCGCCGAAGACATGCTCGACCACCTGGCGCGGCTCAAGGGCATCACGAACAAGGGCGAACGTGCCGACGTGGTTGCTTCCCTGCTGCGCCAGACCAATCTCTACGACGTGCGCAAGAAGGCGCTCGGCGGCTATTCGGGCGGCATGCGCCAGCGTTTCGGGATCGCACAGGCGCTGCTCGGTCGCCCGCTGCTGATCATCGTCGACGAGCCCACCGCCGGGCTCGACCCGGAGGAGCGCACGCGATTCCACAACCTGCTGGTCGAGATCGGCGAGGAAGTCATCGTGGTGCTGTCGACACACATCGTCTCCGACGTCAGCGACCTCTGCCCTCGTCTCGCGATCATGAACAAGGGCCGCGTGCTCGTCAGCGGCACGCCGCAGGAACTGGTCGACGCGCTCGCGGGGCGCGTGTGGTCGGCCTCGGTCGCGCGCGGCGACGTAGCCTCGCTGCGCGAGCAGCACGCGGTGATCTCGACCCGGCTGTACACCGGCAAGACGCAGGTCAACGTGGTGGCCGACAGCTCGCCGGGCTCGGCCTTCGAGCAGGTCGCGCCTACGCTCGAAGACGCCTACTTCGCCGCGATCGGCGGCCACCTGGGCACGAACGGCGCGGCCGCCCCGCAGCGGGTGAGCGAAGGCGCGATGTTCGCCTCGTCGCGCTGAGGTCGGGCATCATGTCGTTGCTGCTTTCGATCGCCGGCTTCGAGTTCCGCTCGCGGCTGAAGCTCATCTCGACCTGGGTCTACTTCCTGATCTTCTTTGCCGTGGCACTGCTGTGGATGGCGGCGGCGGGCGGACTGTTCAAGGACGCCGCCATCTCGTTCGGCAGCGGCAAGGTTGCCGTCAACTCGCCCTTCGCGCTGATGCAGACCGTCGGCGTGCTCGGCATGCTCGGTGTGATCGTGATGTCGGCGATCATGGGCCGCGCGGTGCAGCAAGACTTCGAGCACCGCATGCAAAGCTTCTTCTTCACCGCGCCGATCGCGAAGATGCAGTACCTCGGCGGGCGCTTCCTCGGCTCGCTCGGCGTCGTGCTGATCGTCTTCGCGAGCATCGGGCTCGGCAGCTTCGTCGCCACCGCGCTCCCGGGCATGGACGCCGAGCGCCTGGGCGCCAACCGTCTTGCGGCGTACCTGCTCCCCTACGCCTGGGTGCTGCTGCCGAATGCGCTGCTGATAGGCGGGATCTTCTTCAGCCTCGCAGCGATGACGCGAAAGATGCTGCCGGTCTACGTCGGCAGCGTGCTGGTGCTGATCGGCTGGCTGCTCTCGCAGCAGCTGATCCGCGACCTCGACAACCGCAGCATCGCCGCAATGATCGACCCGTTCGGCACGCGTGCGGTCAGCGTGCTCACCGAGTACTGGACCATCGCCGAGCGCAACACGCGCCTCGTGATGCTCGAAGGCCCGCTGCTGTGGAACAGGTTGATCTGGCTCGGCCTGGCGGTGCTGGCGTGCGCACTGTGTGCGTGGCGCTTCTCGTTCGCGGCGGCGGCGAGCGAGCGTCCGGCGAAGGCAGCGAAGACTGCAGCGACCGACGAGTCTGCACTGCAGACGGATGCGCGCACGAGCACGCGGACCAGCGCGGCCATCGACACCTCGCGGCCCCTCGCGCTCTTGCCGCACCTCGTGGGCCTGTACCTGCGAGAGACTGTCAAGAACATCTACTTCGGCGTACTCGTGCTGGCCGGGCTGCTGTTCATGGTCTTTGCGAGCACGACGGTCGGCGACACCTTCGGTACGAGCACCTGGCCGTTGACCTTCCAGATGACCGGCCTTCTGAACGGCAGCTTCGGCGCGTTCATGCTGATCATCATCACCTTCTACAGCGGCGAGATGGTGTGGCGTGAACGCGAGCACCGCCTTGATCAGATCGCCGACGGTACGCCGGTTCCGACCTGGTTGCCGCTCGTGGCCAAGCTGCTGGCGCTGATGCTGATCCCGGTGCTGCTGCAGGCGGTGCTGATGCTGTGCGGCATCGGCATCCAGGCGGCGAAGGGCTACTTCCGCTTCGAGCCGGCGCTCTACTTCAGCGAGATGTTCGGCATCGAGCTGCTGAACTACTGGATGATCTGCGCGCTCGCACTCGCCGTGCACAGCATCGTCAACCACAAGTACATCGGCCACTTCGTGATGATCGTGTACTACGTGCTGATGCTCTTCGCGAGTCAGCTCGGCCTCGAGCACAACCTCTACAAGTTCGGCAGCGTGCCGGGCGCTACCTATTCGGACATCAACGGCTACGGCCACTTCATGCCGCGCCTGCGCAGCTTCCAGGCGTACTGGGGCGCGGCGTCGGTGCTGTTGCTTGTCGCCGCGTACCTGATGTGGACGCGCGGCACGCAGACCGGCTGGCGCGAGCGCTGGGTGCAGGCACGCTCGCGCCTCAGCGGGCCCACCGTGGGCCTTGCGCTCCTCGCATTTGCGGCATTCGCGCTGCTGGGCGGCTACATCTTCTACAACACCAACGTCCTCAACATCTACGAGACGTCGTTCGATTCGCAGCAGCGGCAGGTCGACTACGAGAAGACGTACAAGCGCTTCACCGCCGAGCCGCAACCGAAGGTGGTCGCGGTGAACCTCTCGGTCGACCTGTACCCGGCCGAACAGCGGGTGCGGATGCGCGGCGCCTATGCGATCACGAACAAGAACAGCGTGCCGGTCGATGTGCTGCACCTGAACTTCACGATGGGCCGTGCCCTCGTGATCAGGCAGCTGACGCTCGGCGTTTCCAGCCAGCTTGCCGAAGACAACGCCCGGCTGGGCGTGCGCCGCTACAAACTTGCGACGCCGCTCGCACCCGGGCAGAGCACGACTCTCGCGTTCGACCTGGAGTTGCCTACACACGGCTTCACGAACGAAGGCTCGAACACGGCCGTCGTCTACAACGGCAGCTTCGTCAACGGCCGCCTGCTGCTGCCGATCATCGGCTACAACGCGCAGGGCGAGCTCGAGCGCGACCAGGACCGCCGCAAGTTCGGGCTCGCGCCCAAGGAGCGCGCGCTCGATCGAGACGACCCGAAGGGGCTGATGATCAACGGCCTCGAAGCAGACGCCGACTACGTAGCGTTCGAGACGACGCTGAGCACCGAGGCCGACCAGATCGCGATCGCGCCCGGCTACCTTCAACGCGAATGGACCGAAGGCACGCGCCGCTTCTTCCATTACAAGATGGACGCGCCGATCGCGAACTTCTTTTCGTTCCAGTCGGGACGATACGCGGTTCGCAAGGACACATGGCAGCGCGAAGGCGGCAGCGAGGGCGAGGCCACTGGCAATGTACCGATCGAGGTCTACTACCAGCCGGGACACGAGTTCAACCTCGGCTCGATGATCGAGGCGACCAAGGCCGCGCTGAGCTACGACAGCCGCAATTTCGGCCCCTACCAGTACCGCCAGTTCCGCATCATCGAGTTCCCGCGCTACTCGACGTTCGCGCAGTCGTTCCCGAACACGATTCCGTACTCGGAAGGCATTGGCTTCATCGCGCGTGTGCGGCCTGATGACCCGAAGGACATCGACTATCCGTACTACGTCACCGCTCACGAGGTGGCGCACCAATGGTGGGGCCACCAGGTGATGGGTGGCGATGTGCAGGGCGCCTCGATGCTCGTCGAGAGCCTCGCGCAGTACTCTGCGCTGATGGTGATGAAGAACAAGCTCGGCCCCGCGAAGATGCGCAAGTTCCTCGAGTACGAGCTCAACCGCTACCTGATCGGGCGCGCGACCGAGCAGAAGAAGGAGCTGCCGCTCTCGCGCGTGGAGAACCAGGCGTACATCCACTACGCGAAGGGCAGCCTCGTGATGTACGCGCTGGCCGACTATCTCGGCGAGGCGCGGCTCAACACGGCGATCCGCAAGTTCCGTGACGACCACGCGTTCAAGGGCCCGCCGTATCCGAGCACGAGCCAGTTCATCGCCCGCGTGCGCGAGGTCACGCCGCCGCAGATGCAGTACCTGATCGACGACATGTTCGAGCGCATCGTGCTGTACGACAACCGCGCGGTGAGCGCTTCGGCCAAGGCGCTGCCGAATGGTCGCTACGAGGTGACGATGAAGCTCGTCGCGAAGAAGCGCGTGGCCGACGAGCTCGGCAAGGAGAGCGACGTGCCGATCGCCGACCTGATCGACGTCGGCGTGCTCGACGCGAAGAACGAGGCTATCGCCGTCGAGCGCCGCAAGTTCGACGCCGAGGAATCGACCGTCACGCTCGTCGTCGACCGCAAGCCGGCGAAGGCTGGGATCGATCCGCTGAACAAGCTGATCGACCGCAAGCCGAACGACAACACGGTGCCGGTCAGCGGGCTTTGACGCTCTGTCGCTCTGTCGCGCCGGCGCGGCGCGCGGAAAGACCCGCTCGGCACGCGCTGCGGCGCTCGTCCCTACAATCGGCGGGTGGATAGCCCACCGAGCTGGATGAACGCCGACCTGCATTGCCATTCCGTCGTCTCCGACGGCACGCTGGAGCCCGAGGCCCTGGCCGCACGCGCCCAGGCGAACGGCGTGGAGCTGTGGGCGCTGACCGACCACGACGAGATCGGCGGCCAGCTTCGAGCCCGCGACGCGGCCCTCGCACTCGGCATGGCCTACCTCACCGGCACCGAGATCTCGGTGACCTTCGCCGGCACGACCGTCCACATCGTCGGCCTCGGCTTCGATCCCGACGACGCGCGGCTCGCCGCCGGCCTGCACGCCACGCGCGGAGGCCGCCGCGAACGCGCCCTCGAGATGGCCGATGGCCTCGCGAAGGTCGGCGTCCACGGCACCTACGAAGGCGCTCTGCAGTACGTCGGGAATCCGGAGCTGATCTCGCGCACCCACTTCGCGCGGCACCTGGTCGAGACCGGCGTCTGCAGCGACACGCAGGAGGTGTTCCGCAAGTTCCTGGTCGAAGGCAAGCCGGGCTTCGTGCCGCACCGCTGGGCGACGCTGAAGAACGCGGTCGGCTGGATCGTCGATGCGGGCGGGATAGCGGTGATCGCGCACCCGGCACGCTACAAGTTCAGCGCCAACGAAGAGTACGCGCTCTTCACCGAGTTCAAGGCTCACGGCGGGCGCGGCGTCGAGGTGGTGACGGGCAGCCACAGCAGTGCCGATGCGGTTCGATACACCGGCACCGCACTCGAGTTCGAGCTTCTCGCCTCACGCGGCAGCGACTTCCACAGCCCCGACGAGAGCCACATCGACCTGGGCACTCTGCCGGCGTTGCCGGCTCAGCTGACTCCCGTCTGGGAAGCGCTCGACGCCCGCATCCACCGCCCGGCATGAGCGGCACCCCTCGCCCGATGAGTGCATCGGGCGGCCCGCCGAGTACACACGAGCCAGCTTTGGCGCGGGACGGCGCCTGGCCCGCCACTCCGATCATCGGCATCGGGCTCGTGCTGCTGATGGGCGCGTGTTTCGCCGTCTCCGACACGACGATCAAGTACCTCGGCGGCTTGCTGCCGGTGCTGTTCCTGCTCTGGGCGCGCTACCTGTTCCAGGCCGGCGCGATGGCGCTGTGGCTGGCGCGGCGCGGAACCGCGGGCTTTCGCACGGCACACCCGAGGTTCCAGTGGATGCGTGGCGCGCTGCTGCTGTTCACGAGCGCGATGGCGTTCTTCGGGCTGCAGCTGATGCCCGTGGCCGAGTTCACCGCGCTCGGCATGCTCACGCCCGTGGTCGTCACGCTCATCGCCGCGCTGGTGCTGCGAGAGCCGGTCTCGCGAATGCGCTGGGTGCTGGTGTGGGGCGGGTTCGTCGGCGCGCTGATCGTCATCCGGCCCGGCAGCGGCGTGTTCGGCTGGGCAGCGGTGTTCCCGCTGCTGATGGCGCTGTGCTACGGATGCTTCCAGGTGCTGACCAGCAAGCTTGCCGCACTCGAGAGCCCCTTCACGACGCAGTTCTACACGGGCTTCAGCGGCGTGGTGCTGGTGACGCCGTTTCTGCTGCCGATGGCGCCCGAACTGCTGGCAGCGCTGCGGGAAGCCGGCGCAGCGCAGTGGTGGCTCGTGTTCGTGATCGGGCTCTTCGCGACCAGCGGTCACCTCTTTCTCATCCTCGCCTATGGCCACGCGCCGACGGCCACGCTGATGCCGTTCGTCTACGCGCAGATCGCTTTCGCGCTGGTCGCGAGCTGGGTTGCGTTTCACCACGTGCCGGATGCCTGGGCCTGGTTCGGCATGGGCGTGATCGCGCTGTGCGGCGGGTGCAGCGCATGGCTGAACGTGCGTGGCGGCGGGCCGCAGGCACACCCCGATTCGGCCGTGGCGGCCGACACGATCGCGGATTGACCGGCCGGCAGACAATCGCGGCATGTCCCAGTACTTCGAAGTCCACCCCGACAACCCGCAGCCGCGCCTGGTGAAGCAGGCCGTGCAGATCCTGCACGCGGGCGGCATTGCCGCCATCCCGACCGACTCGAGCTACGCATTCGTCTGCCACCTCGACGACAAGGCCGCGGCCGAGAACCTGCGCCGCATCCGCGGTGTCGACGACAAGCACCACCTGACCCTGCTGTGCCGCGACCTGAGCGAGCTCGCGAGTTATGCGCGCGTCGACAACCGCCAATACCGGCTGCTGAAGTCGGGCACGCCGGGGCCGTTCACCTTCATCCTCGAGGCGACGAAGGAGGTGCCGCGTCGCGTGTCGCATCCGTCGCGCCGCACGATCGGGCTGCGTGTGCCGGAGCACGCCGTCACGCACGCGCTGCTGGAGCAACTGGGCCAGCCGCTGCTCGCGACCACGCTGATCGCGCCGGGCGAGTCGGAGCCGATGAACGATCCGCACGAGATCCGCGATCGCTTCCAGAAGCTGATCCAGGCCGTGGTCGACGCGGGCGCCTGCCCGATGCAGCCGACCACCGTGATCGACCTGACCGATGAAGTGCCCGTGCTCGTGCGGCGAGGCCGCGGCGATGCATCGCTGCTCGGGCTGACCGACAGCGACTGAGTAGAAATCGAAAGGTGTGTTGACAGCGCACCCGGGCTCATACTAAAGTGATATCACTTTGACATCCCTCACGAGCCAAGGTGACTCCATGAACAAGCAGGCATCGCAAGAGCAGCAAGCGTCTTCCGCGAACGGTTTCGTCTACGTCGTCGCGGGGCTGGTGATCGCGCTGAGCGTGATCATCCTGGTCGTGTCTCGGCCGGCGCCGGCAACGGGGCTGATGTTCGGTGCGGGCATGCTGATCGCAGCATGGTGCCTCGCCGGCCTGTACATGCTGCAGCCGAACCAGGCCGCGCTGCTCACCCTGTTCGGCAGCTATCGCGGCACCGATCGAAGCGACGGATTGCGCTGGGCCAACCCGTTCTACGTGAAGAAGAAGATCTCGGTGCGCGCCCGCAACTTCAACAGCGAGAAGCTGAAGGTCAACGACAAGCGCGGCAACCCGATCGAGATCGCCGCGGCCATCGTCTGGAAGATCGACGACACCGCGCAGGCCACCTTCGATGTCGACAACTACGAAGCCTATGTGCTGACCCAGGCCGAGTCGGCGGTGCGGCATCTGGCGATGAGCTATGCCTACGACAACCTCGACGAGCACGAGCCGAGCGCGACGCGCGAACAGACGCTTCGCTCGAGCACCGATGAAGTCGCGGCCGCACTCAAGGAGGAGCTGCAGGCGCGCTTCGCGCAGGCCGGCATCGTCGTCGTCGACGCGAAGCTGACCCACCTCGCCTACGCGCCCGAGATCGCCGGCACGATGCTGCGCCGCCAGCAGGCCGAGGCGGTGATCGCGGCACGCCACAAGATCGTGCAGGGCGCGGTCGGCATGGTCGACCTGGCGCTGACGGGGCTGGCCGAGCGCGGGCTGATCAGCCTGGACGACGAGCGCAAGGCGGCGATGGTGAGCAACCTGCTCGTGGTGCTGTGCTCCGATCACGACGCGACACCGGTGGTCAACACCGGAACGCTCTACAACTGAGCGACCGGCCCCGCGGCCATGGCAAGCCCCGACAAGAAGGCGTTTCTGCTGCGCATCGATCCGGCCTTGTGGGCCGAGATCGAACGGCTCGCCGCCGCTGAGTTGCGCAGCGCCAATGCGCAGGTCGAGTACCTGCTTCGCGACGCGCTTCGCTCGCGCGGCCGAGGCGCCGACAGCGCTGAGGCAGCGCGCACCCCACGCAAGTTGCCGCCTCGCTGAGCCCCCACCGGGGCGTGCTTGCCGGGCGACCACTGGGTGCCCCTGACCGGAGCGCATGAATCGCGCACGCCCGGGCGGCGCCCGCCTATGCTGCGGTTGTCGGCGCTGCCCTGCCGCGACCGCCTGTGCGCCTATGCCATCTGCCCCAACTCCTATCCCGGCTGCCGCTGAGTTGCACGGCAAGGTCGTCTACATCGAAGACGCGCCGATGTACTTCGAGCTGGTCAGGGGGCTGCTCACACCGTACGCTGCAGTGGAGGTCCTCCACGCATCGACCGGCCAGGAAGGCGTACAGCTGGTGCGCAGCGCACTGCCGGACTACGTGCTGCTGGACATGCATCTGCCCGACATGTCGGGACTCGACGTCGTGCGCATGCTCAGCGAAGACATCGCGAGCCGTCGACTGCACGTGGCCATCCTGACCGGCGACACGTTGTCGATCGACGTCATCAAGGCGATGAGCCTGGGGGCTTCCGAGTATCTGGTGAAGCCGGTCAATGCGCAGGCGCTCGAGAGGAGCCTGCGCCGCGCTCTCGCGCCCTGACGGCGTTTACGCGCGCTCGATGCGCGCGTAGGCGCTGTGCGCGTGGATCGACTCGAAGTTTTCGACGTCGACGCTGTAGCGTCCGATCCGCTCGTCGGTGTTCAAGCGCAAGGCAACGTCGCGCACCAGGTCTTCGACGAACTTCGGGTTCTCGTAGGCGCGCTCGGTGACCCACTTCTCGTCGGCACGCTTGAGCATCGGCCAGATCTCGCTGGACGCCGAGTCTTCGGCAAAGCGCACCAGCTCGGCCCAGCCGACTTCGCTCAGCAACTCGGCGCGTATCGTCACGTGCGAGCGCTGGTTGTGCGCGCCGTAGTCGGAGATTTCCTTCGAGCAGGGGCACAGCGACTTCACAGGCACGACGACCTCGGCCCAGACTGTCGTCACTCCAGCGCGCCGCTCGGCGATCCAGCGGCCCTGGTACTCAAGCAGGCTCTGCACGCCACTGACCGGCGCGCGCTTACGCAGGAAGAACGGGAAGCTCGTCTCGACGCGACCCTCGGTGGCGTGCAGCTTGTCGAGCATGGTGCCGAGCTGACTGCGCAGCGTGCCTGCGTCGAGCGGCGTGTCGATCGCGTCGAGCCACGCTACCAGGCGCGACATATGCGTGCCCTTCTGTTCCGCCGGCAGCGCGACGTCCAGATCCCACGATCCGACGGTCGGGAGCACGGCATCGCCGATATGCAGCTCGAGCGGATAGCGAACGCTCTTCACGCCGACGCGCTGGATCGCCAGGTGGCGCTCGTCGCGCTCACTCTGGGTGTCGGGAATGTGCAGGGCGTCTTTCAGATTGCTCATGGGGTGCAAGCATGCCAGCAAACACGAGGCGGTGCCCGTCTGGGGCTTGAACGCGGCGTTCAAGCCCGTTCAACGGTGCGGATCCCGCCTCAGTGGTTCACGACCGAGCGAACCAGCGCCGGCTTGGCGCCGAAACGCTTCAGGATCGACTGTTCGATGCCGGCAGCGTCGAGCCCGCACATCGCGAGCAGCTTGGCCGCGTCACCATGCTCGACGAACTCGTCGGGAAGGCCGAGCGACAGCACCGGGATCGCGATGCCGGCCGTGGCAAGCGCCTCCTGCACAGCCGAGCCGGCACCGCCCATCACGCAGCCTTCCTCGACGGTGACGAGCGCATCGTGCGTGCGCGCGAGTTCGGCGACGAGCGCGGCGTCCAGCGGCTTCACGAAGCGCATGTTGGCAACCGTCGCATCGAGCTTTGCGGCCGCGGCCAGTGCCGGATACAGCAAGGTGCCGAACGCGAGTATCGCCACGCGTTGACCACCCTGGCCGAGCGGCCGCTCGATCTCGCGCCGGATCTCGCCCTTGCCGAACGGAATCTCGGTCATCTCGCTTTGCACGGCCACACCCGCGCCGGCACCGCGCGGGTAGCGCACCGCCGTCGGGTGGTTCTGCCTGAAGGCCGTGTACAGCGCCTGGCGGCATTCGTTTTCGTCGGCAGGCGTCAGCACGCTCATCGCCGGGATGCACCGCAGGAACGCGATGTCGTAGGCGCCGGCATGCGTGGCGCCGTCGGCACCGACCAGCCCCGCGCGATCCAGCGCGAACACGACCGGCAGGTTCTGGATGGCGACGTCGTGGATCAGCTGGTCATAGGCACGCTGCAGGAAGGTCGAGTAGATCGCGACGACCGGCTTCAAACCTTCGCAAGCCAGGCCCGCTGCGAACGTGACTGCGTGCTGTTCGGCAATGCCGACATCGTGATAGCGGCTCGGAAAGCGCTTCTCGAACTCGACCATGCCCGAGCCTTCGCGCATCGCCGGAGTGATGCCGACGAGGCGCTCGTCGACCGCCGCCATGTCGCACAGCCATTGGCCGAACACCTGGGTGAAGGTCGTCTTGGCGGGCGTGGCCGGCTTCTGCAGGCCGATCGCCGGGTCGAACTTGCCCGGGCCGTGGTAGTTGACCGGGTCGGCCTCGGCGAGCTTGTAGCCCATGCCCTTCTTGGTGACCACGTGCAGGAACTGCGGGCCCTTCAAGCTCTTCAGGTTCTCCAGCGTGGGAATCAGGGAGTCGAGGTCGTGGCCGTCGATCGGGCCGACATAGTTGAAGCCGAACTCCTCGAAGATCGTGCCCGGCACGACCATGCCCTTCGCGTGCTCCTCGAAGCGCCGCGCCAGCTCGAACAGCGGCGGTGCGTTCTTCAGCACGCTCTTGGCGGTGTCGCGCGCAGCCGCGTAGAAGCGACCGCTCATCAGCCGCGCAAGGTGGCGGTTCAGCGCGCCGACGGGCGGCGAGATCGACATGTCGTTGTCGTTCAACACCACCAGCATGTCGGCATGCGACACACCGGCGTTGTTCATCGCCTCGAACGCCATGCCGGCGCTCATGGCGCCGTCGCCGATGATCGCGACCGCCTTGCGGTCTTCGCCGCGCAGCTTCGCCGCCACCGCCATGCCCAGCGCGGCCGAGATCGAGGTCGACGAGTGGGCGGTGCCGAAGGTGTCGTACTCGCTCTCGTCGCGACGCGGAAAGCCCGAGATGCCGCCGACCTGGCGCAGCGTGCCCATGCGCTCGCGGCGCCCGGTCAGGATCTTGTGGGGATAGGTCTGGTGGCCGACATCCCAGACGAGCCGATCGTGCGGCGTGTTGAACACGTGATGCAGCGCGACCGTCAGCTCGACAGTGCCGAGGTTCGACGACAAATGCCCGCCGGTCTGCGAGACGCTTTGCAGCACGAAGTCGCGCAGCTCGCTTGCAAGCTGCTTCAGCTCGAGACGGCTGAGCTTGCGCACGTCGGCGGGCGACTGGATGGATTCGAGCAGAGCGTGTTTCATGGTGTCATCAACTGTCGCGCTCGACAACGCGATCGGCCAGCAGGCTCAACCAGGCAGCGTCGACGAGCCCGCTGCGTGCGAGCGCGTTCTGGGCCTTGTCGCGCAGTTCGTTGGCGTGGCGGCGGGCGGCCTCTAGACCGAGCACCGTCACATAGGTGGGCTTGTTGTTGTCCAGGTCCTTGCCGGCGGTCTTGCCGAGGGTGGACGAAGCCTGGGTCACGTCGAGGATGTCGTCGACGACCTGGAACGCCAGACCGAGTGCATCGCCATACTCGGCGAGCGCGGACCACTGAGGTGCACTGACCTCGCCGCAGGCGGCGCCCATCAGCACGCTGGCCTGCAGCAGTGCACCGGTCTTGCGGTGGTGCATGTCGCGCAGGGTGCGTTCGTCGAGCTGCAGGCCGATGCTGGCGAGGTCGATCGCCTGGCCGCCAGCCATTCCGGCGTGGCCGGCCGAGCGGGCCAGCAGCGAACACAGCCGCGCCTGCAACGCAGGCGGCACGTTCGAAGGCCCACCGGCCGGGGACATCTCGTCGCCAGAGGGCGTGAGCACCTCGAACGCGAGGGCCTGCATCGCGTCGCCCGCGAGCATGGCCTGTGCTTCCCCGAACTGCACGTGAACGGTCGGCTTGCCACGGCGCAGCACGTCGTTGTCCATGCACGGCATGTCGTCGTGAACCAGCGAGTACGCATGGATCAGCTCGACGGCAACCGCAGCGCGCATGGCTGCCTCGTCGTTGCCGTGCACGGCCTGCGCGGCGGCCAGCACCAGCAGTGGACGCAGGCGCTTGCCGCCGTCGAGCACACCGTAGCGCATGGCGACCCCGAGGCCCGCCGGGGCGTCCTCGGGCACCCATGCCTGCAGCGCCGCCTCGACGGCGTCGACTTCGGCTCGGACCCAGGCGTCGAACTCGGCGTTTGGCTTCATGCAGCGGACCAGGGCTTCAGCTGGCCATCTTCGAGAACCTTGACCTGCTCTTCGACCGCCTCGAGGCGATTGCGGCAGAAACTCAGCAGATCGGCTCCGCGCTTGTAGCTATCGAGCAGCCTATCGAGGGGCATCTGACCTCCCTCCATCGCGGCGACCAGGCGTTCGAGTTCGCCGAGCGCCTCTTCGTAGGTCGCCGGCTCGGCCGGTCCCGGCACGGAAGTGGTTGTCTTTGCCATGTGAAATGTAAAACGTCGATTGTAGTCAGCCCGCGATTGGCGACGCCCCCTAGGCCGGTGCCGGAATGTGTCTAAAAGCCAACCAAGGCCGCGGGTGTTGCTCCGCGGCCCACGCATGACCCCCCGGGTACAATCCGCAGCCCCGCATCTCGCGCCACTCTGACCCGGCATCGTTCGCTCGGCGTTGCACTTCGCACCGAGCCGTTCGACATCCGACCTTGGAGGATTCCCTGGGATCATGTCCGACCTGAGCGTCACCCTCGAAGCTCTGGAGCGCAGCCGCTCGCAACTCTCAGTCCATAGCTACTTCGATGCCGCCGTGTACGGGCGCGAAATGGAGCGGATCTTTCAGCACTCGCCCCGCTATGTGGGGCACGAATTGTCGATTCCGGAAGTTGGCGACTACCAGACGCTGCTGCACGAGGGAGAAGGCCGCGCACTCGTTCGCACGCGCGACGGCGTCGAGTTGATCTCCAACGTCTGCCGCCATCGCCAGGCCGTGATGCTGCGCGGGCGCGGCAATGTGGGCGCTGCCAGCGGCGCCAGCAACATCGTGTGCCCGCTGCATCGCTGGACCTACGACCTGCACGGCCGCCTGATCGGCGCACCGCACTTCGCCGACGATCCCTGCCTGAACCTGAACAACTATCCCGTTCAGACCTGGAACGGCATGGTCTTCGAAGACCGCCGTGCGGCCGACCCTCGGGGTCCGATGCGCAAGGTGACCAACGACCTGGCCCGCATCGGCCCGATGGCCGACCTCGACTTCACGGGCTACGTGTTCGACCACGTGCAGATGCACGAGTGCGACTACAACTGGAAGACCTTCATCGAGGTCTACCTCGAGGACTACCACGTCGCACCGTTTCACCCGGGCCTCGGGCAGTTCGTCACCTGCGAAGACCTGCGCTGGGAATTCGGCGCGCAGCACTCGGTGCAGACGGTCGGTGCCAAGAACGAGCTCGCCAAACCCGGCTCCGCGGCCTATCGCAAGTGGCACGATGCGGTGCTCGCGTATCGCAACGGCGTGCCCCCGAAACACGGCGCCATCTGGCTCACGTACTACCCGACAGTGATGGTCGAGTGGTACCCGCACGTGCTGGTGGTCTCGACGCTGTATCCCAAGGGGCCGCAGAAGACGCTGAACGTGGTCGAGTTCTTCTACCCGGAGGAGATCGCCGCGTTCGAGCGCGAGTTCGTCGAGGCCGAGCAGGCCGCGTACTGGGAGACCTGCGCCGAGGACGACGAGATCGCGCTGCGGATGGATGCCGGCCGGCGCGCACTGATGGAACGCGGCGACGACGAGGTCGGCCCGTACCAGAGCCCGATGGAAGACGGCATGCAGCAGTTTCACGAGTGGTATCGGCGGGCGATGGAGTGAGCTCGGTCGCGGCTTCCGACGCCGCCGCCCCGCGGCGCTTTGCCTCGGCACCGTGGTTGATGGTGCTGGCTTCGTTCCTGTTCGCGACCATGGGCGTGTGCGTGAAGCTCGCATCGGCCCAGTACGACGCCGGGGAGATCGTCTTCTACCGTGGCATGACCGGCGCGCTGCTGATGCTGCTGTTCGCGCGCTGGAACGGCGGCACCGTCGCGACCAAGGTGCCGGCGATGCACTTCTGGCGCAGCCTGTCGGGCGTGATCGCGCTCAGCCTGTGGTTCTACTCGCTGGGCAAGCTGCCGCTCGCAACCGCGATGACCCTGAACTACATGTCGTCGGTCTGGATGGCGTTGTTCCTGGTCGGCGGTGCGGTCATGCTGGGCAGCGCGAAGGTCGACGGCCGCTTGATCGGCACCGTGCTCCTCGGCTTCGCCGGCGTCGGGCTGATCCTGCGCCCGACGATCGAGGAGCAGCAGCTTTGGTACGGCCTGATGGGCCTGCTCTCGGGAATGATTTCGGCCACGGCCTACCTGCAGGTCACCGCGCTGGGCCGTGCGGGCGAGCCGGAGTACCGCATCGTCTTCTACTTCTCGATCGGCGGCATCTGCGCCGGGCTGCTGACCACGCTCTTCAGCGGCGAGCTGCACTCGCACACCTGGTCGGGCGTTGGCCTGCTGCTCGCGGTGGGCCTGCTGGCAACCGTGGCGCAGCTCTTGATGACGCGCGCCTACAGCACCGGTCGCACGCTCGTGAACGCGAGCCTGCAATACCTCGGGATCGTGTTCTCGTTCGTCTACGGCGTGCTGCTCTTCGCCGACAAGATCACCTGGATGGCCCTGGCCGGCATGTTCCTGATCGTCGGTGCCGGGTTGTCCGCCACGCTGCTGCGCAGCCGCAGCGCGGCCCCCGCCGACACCGCCAACGCACCGCTCGAATCATGACCACTGCTTCCCGCTACCGCACCCTGATCGGCGCCGAGCAACTCCGCGAGTTGCTGGCAAGCGGCGCCGACGTCGCGATCATCGACACGCGCTTCGACCTCGCCGATACCGATGCCGGCGAACGCGCCTGGCACGAGGGGCATCTGCCGGGCTCGATCTACCTGCACCTCGACCGCGATCTCAGCGCACCGAAGGTCGGCCCCGACGGCGTCTTCCGCGGTCGCCATCCGTTGCCCGAGCGCGCGGCGTTCGCGCAGACGCTCGCCCGCTGCGGCATCACGCCTGCCACACAGGTGATTGCGCTCGACGCGCAGGGCGGCGTGTACGCCTCGCGGCTTTGGTGGATGCTGCGCTGGATGGGACATGCCGACGTCGCGGTCCTCGACGGCGGACTCGGCGCGTGGACGGCCTCCGGCGGCCCGCTCGCCGCGGCGGCTCCAACCCGTGCAGCCGCGCCCGCGTACCCCGAGCGGCCGCCCATCGTGGCCACGATCGACGCGGCCACGCTGGGAAAGCGCCTCGGCACGCTGGCGCTCGTCGACGCGCGGGCCGGCGAACGCTTCCGCGGCGAGGTCGAGCCGCTCGACAAGGCGGCCGGCCACATCCCCGGCGCGTCGAATCGCTTCTTCAAGGACAACCTCGCTGCAGACGGCCGCTTCAAGCCCGCCGAACAGTTGCGCGCCGAGTTCACGGCGCTGCTCGGTGCTCGGCCGGCGGCCGAGGTCGTGCATCAATGCGGCTCCGGCGTCACCGCCTGCCACAACCTGCTGGCGATGGAGCACGCGCAGCTTGGCGGCTCGCTGCTCTACCCTGGATCGTGGAGCGAGTGGTCGTCCGACCCTGCACGCCCCATCGCAACCGGTTGATTTCGCGACGGGCTTGATCCGCGTCAAATGCCCGCGCAGCTGTAAGAACCGTCCGATTGCTGCCCGGGGAGCATTGCGTTACAACATCATCACCGCGACCTTCCCACCCGAAGGAGTGATCATGTTCAAGCGCATCCTCGTTCCGACTGACGGCTCGGACATTACCGCGAAGGCCGTCGACACCAGCATCGCGCTGGCCAAGTCGGTCGGCGCCAAGCTCTACACGATCAGCGTGAAGGAGCCGTTCCCGTACAGCGCGATCTCCGAGATGCAGCCGACGCCGCCGCAGGAGTTCTTCGATGCCCAGGAGCGCATCGCAGCCAAGCGCGTGCAAGCAGTGTCCGAGCTATGCGCGGCCGCAGATGTGCCCTGCCAGGCTCACACGGTGGAAGCGCTGCACCCGTGGGAAGCCATCATCGACCACGCAAAACGCATGGAGTGCGATCTCCTCGTGATGGCCTCGCACGGCCGGCGCGGGGTCTCGGCGTTGCTCTTGGGCAGCGAGACCCAGAAGGTGCTGACTCACTCGAAGGTGCCGGTGCTCGTGGTGCGCTAAGGGCTGGTCAACACTGCGCGCTCAGCAGCAGCCGGGCCGCTCCCAAGGCGGTCGAGCCCCCGCTCGGCGGGTGGCGCCGGTCCTCCGGCGCCGGGTGCCCCATCACACGCCGTTCGCCTTGAACCAGGCCACGCAGCGCTTCCAGCCGTCTTCAGCGCTGTCCTTGTTGTAGCTCGGCCGATAGTCGGCGTGGAACGCGTGCTGCGCGCCCGGGTAGACCACGAACTGCGAGCGGCGTGCCGCCGCGCTGCCGTTGATCAGCGCCGCCTTCATCTGCTCGACTGTCGCAACCGGGATGCCCTGGTCTTCGCCGCCATACAGCCCGAGGACCGGCGCGTTCAACTTGCCGACCAAGTCGATCGGCTGTGCCGGATTGAGCGAGCCGGTCGCACCGACGAGGCGCCCGTACCACGCAACCGCCGCCTTGACCTGCTTGCTGTGCGCGGCGTAGAGCCACGTCGCGCGGCCGCCCCAGCAGAAGCCCGTGACGCCGATGCGCTGCGTGTCGCCGCCGTTGGAAGCGGCCCACGCAACGCAAGCGTCCAGGTCGCCCATGACCTGCGCGTCAGGAACCTTGTTGACCACCTCGGCCATCAGCTTGCTGATCTCGCCGTAGCTGCCAGCGTCTCCCTGGCGCACGAACAGCTCGGGCGCGATCGCGAGGTAGCCGAGCTTCGCGAAGCGCCGCGCCACGTCGGCGATGTGCTCGTGCACGCCGAAGATCTCGGAGATGACGAGTACGACCGGCGGCTTGCTGTTGCCCGCGAGCTTGGCCGGCATCGCACGATAGGCCGGCATCTTGAAGTCACCGACAGGGATCGTGACTTCGCCGACGGTGAGGTCGGCGCTGTCGGTCTTGATCGTCTGTGCCGTCACGGGCAGCACGGCAGCGGCAAAGCCAGTGCCGACCGCCGTGCGGACCACAAAGTCGCGGCGGGTGAAATCCGTCGAGCGATCGGATGTCTCGAGTTCGTCGACCGTCTTCATCGAGGGCTACTCCTGTTTCAGCGCATTTGCGCCGGCGCATTCTAGGAGCCGCGTCTATTCACCGCTGCTCGTGTAGGTGATCGCAACGGCCTCCGGGGTATCGCGCGCCGTCTCGAGCAGGTAGCGAGCACCAGCGGAATGCCGAAGCCTGCGCCGGTCGTCGCGCGCAGATCGAGACGCCGGAGCGGCCGACCTCAGGCACGTCGAACACGCAGAAGTCGCGCGCGCCGCCCTGGGCAAGCCCGGTCACTTGTCGAGACCTCCGAGACAGATGTACTTGATCTCCAGGAACTCATCCAGGCCGTACTTCGAGCCCTCGCGGCCGAGCCCCGATTGCTTGACGCCGCCGAACGGTGCCTCGGCGGTCGAGATCAGCCCGGTGTTGACGCCCACCATCCCCGACTCGAGCCGCTCGGCCACGCGCATCACGCGGCCGATGTCGCGGCTGTAGAAGTACGACGCGAGGCCGAACTCGGTGTCGTTGGCGAGCTTGATCACTTCGTCCTCGGTGTCGAACGCGAAGATCGGTGCGAGCGGACCGAAGGTCTCCTCGTGCGCGACCAGCATCTGCGCAGTGGCGCCGGCAATCACGGTCGGCTCGAAGAACTGGCCGCCCAGCGCGTGGCGCTTGCCGCCGGTGAGCACCTCACCGCCCTTCGCACGCGCGTCGGCGATGTGCTCCTCGATCTTCGCGACCGCCTTCATGTCGATCAGCGGGCCTTGCACGACACCGGGCTCGATGCCGTTGCCGACCTTCATCGCCTTGACCTTCGCAACCAGCTTGTCGGTGAACGACTGCAGCACGCCGCGCTGGACATACAGGCGGTTCGCGCAAACGCAGGTCTGGCCGGTGTTGCGGTACTTGCTGATGATGGCGCCCTCGACGGCGGCATCGACATCCGCGTCGTCGAACACGATGAACGGCGCATTGCCGCCGAGTTCGAGCGAGAGCTTCTTGATCGTGTCGGCGGACTGGCGCATCAACGTGCGGCCCACTTCGGTCGAGCCGGTGAAGGTGAGCTTGCGCACGATGGGGCTCGAGGTCATCTCGGCGCCGATCTTCGTCGCCGAGCCGGTGAGCACCGAGAGCAGGCCCTTCGGCAGGCCGGCGCGCACGCCGAGTTCGGCAAACGCCAGCGCGGAGAAAGGCGTCTGCGTCGCGGGCTTCACGACCATCGAGCAGCCGGCCGCGAGAGCCGGGCCTGCCTTGCGGGTCAGCATCGCGGTCGGGAAGTTCCACGGCGTGATCGCCGCCGTCACGCCGACCGGCTGCTTGATCGCGATGATCCGCTTGTCGCCGCTGGTGGCGGGGATGGTATCGCCATAGACGCGGCGCGCCTCCTCGGCGAACCACTCGATGAACGACGCCGCGTAGGCGATCTCGCCCTTCGACTCGGCGAGCGGCTTGCCCTGCTCGCTCGTCATGATGAGCGCGAGGTCGTCGGCGTTCGCGAGCATCAGGTCGTTGAGCTTGCGCAGGATCGCGGCACGCTCCTTCGCGCTGACCTGCGCCCAGGCGCGCTGCGCGACTTCTGCCGCGGCGATCGCGCGTTTGGTTTCGGCAGTGCCGCACATCGGCACCGTGCCGAGCGGTTGGCCCGTGGCGGGGTTGACGACCGCGACCGTAGCGCCGTCATCGGCGTCGATCCACTCGCCGGCAACGTACGCCTGCTGGCGCAGCAAGGTGGGGTCTTTCAGATTCAGCATCACTTCACTCCATTCATTCAGAACCGTTCGCCCTGCGCCTGTCGAAGGGTCCGTGCACCCTGCGGCTTCGACAAGCTCAGCCCGAACGGAGCATCAAGCGTGTCAGCCTTCGATCGCCTTGGCAAGAATCGCAAGCCCTTCATCGAACACCGCATCCTCGATCGTCAGCGGGTACAGGAAGCGCACGACGTTGCCGTGGACCCCGCAGGTCAGCAGGATCAACCCCGCATCCTGCGCGCGCTGCTGGACCAGCTTCGTGAACTCGGGGTCGGGCGTGCCGTCGGCCTTCGCGAATTCGACCGCGACCATCGAGCCCGGTCCGCGCACGTCGGAGATGCCCGGCACTTTCTTGCGCAGGCCGTTCAGCATGTCGGTGAGCTTTCGGCCCAGGCGCTCGGCGCGCTCGTTCAGCTTCTCGTCCTCGATCACGTCGAGCACCGCATGCGCCGCGGCAACCGCCAGCGCGTTGCCCGCATAGGTGCCGCCCAGGCCGCCCGGGGCCGGTGCGTCCATGATCTCGGCGCGCCCGCAGACCGCCGAGATCGGCAGGCCGCCGCCCAGGCTCTTGGCCATCGTGATCAGGTCGGGCAGCACGTCGTGGTGCTGCATCGCGAACCACTTGCCTGTGCGCGCGAAACCGGTCTGGATCTCGTCGGCGATGAGCACGATGCCGTGGCGGTCGCAGATCTCGCGCAGCCTGCGCATGAATTCGGTCGGCATCACGTAGAAGCCGCCCTCGCCCTGGATGGGCTCGAGGATGATCGCGGCAACCTGCTCGGGGTCGATGTCCGACTTGAAGAGCTGCTGGATCGCGCGCAGCGAATCGGCGACCGACACGCCGTGCAGCGGCACCGGCGCCGGCACGTGGTACACGCTGCCCGGGAACGGGCCAAAGCCGCTCTTGTACGGCGCGACCTTGCCGGTCAGCGCAAGGCCCATCAGCGTGCGGCCATGGAATGCCCCGCCGAGCGCGATGACGCCGGGGCGGCGCGTCGCGGCCCGCGCGATCTTGACGGCGTTCTCAACCGCTTCGGCACCGGTCGTGAAGAACGCCGTCTTCTTTGCGTGCGTGCCGGGCGTCAGCTTGTTCAGCCGCTCGGCGAGCGATACGACGCTCTCGTAAGGCACGACCTGGTAGGCGGTGTGCGTGAAGCGCTCCAGCTGTTCGGCCACGGCCTTCATCACACGCGGATGACGGTGCCCGGTGTTCAGCACCGCGATGCCGGCACCGAAGTCGATGAAGCGCCGGCCTTCCACGTCCCACAGCTCGGCATTGAGGGCGCGCTCGGCATAGAACGGGAAGCCGATGCCCACGCCGCGCGGCGTTGCCGCGATGCGCCGCTGGTCGATCTGCGCGTTGCGGCCGGCGGCCGGCGCCTGATCTGCGGCAGAGGCGCTGGCGCCGGGACGAATGTTCTGGGTGGCGATGCTCATGGGGACCTCGCAGCGAGCCCTTCGCGGGCCCGATTGGACTTGACACGAGCGGCAGTCTAGGTCCAGATTGGTCCTACCAGTAGAACCAATCACGAGCAATTTGATGGAACCAATATGAACCGCACGACCGACCGGACAAACCTGCGCGCGGCTGCGAGTTCGCCGCGCAGCGCCGGCCTGCCAGACTTCGTTCAGCAGCAGTTCGACCCGCACAGCAGCCTGCCGCATCACCGCCAGCTGTACAGCATCGTGCAAGCCGGCATCCGCGATGCGCGGCTGCCGGCCGGGCTGAAGCTGCCGCCGACCCGCGTGCTCGCCGACTCGCTCGGGATCGGGCGCAACACCGTGGTGCACGTCTACGAGCAACTGGCGCTCGAGGGGTACGTGCAGGCGGGTGTCGGGCGCGGCACGTACGTCGCGGCGGTCGGGCCTCGGCTGGTCGACCGTGCGCCACCACACCCGAAGCGCAGCGCGGCGCCGCTGCTGCTCTCGGGGCGCGGCGAGCGCACCGTGGAGCAGGCCGGCGTGAGCCCGCGGCAATGGGGCGCGTTCGCGCCCGGCGTGCCGGAGGTGCGCATGTTCCCGTCGCAGGTGTGGAGCCGGTTGCAGGCGCGCGCCTGGCGCAGCGTCGTGCCCGGGCAGCTCAGCTACGCCACCGGCGCCGGCGAGCCCGCGCTGCGCCAGGCCGTCGCCGAATACCTGCAGGGCACGCGAGGCGTGGTCTGCAGCGCCGAGCAGGTCGTGATCACCAGCGGCACGCAACAGTCGCTGTGGCTGATCGCGCAGTTGCTCGCCGATGTCGGCGACGAAGTCTGGCTCGAAGACCCCGGCTACTGGGGCGCACGCAGCGTGTTCGGTGCAGCCGGCCTCGCGGGCGTGCCGGTCGCGGTCGATACCGAGGGCCTCGCGCCCTCGCCCGAACAGCTGCGCAAACCGCCGCGGCTGATGTTCGTCTCGCCGTCGCACCAGTACCCGACGGGTGCTCTGATGAGCCACAGCCGGCGCCGCCAGCTGCTCGACTACGCGGCGGTGCATGGCGTCTGGGTCGTCGAAGACGACTACGACAGCGAGTTCCGCTACGGCGCACGCCCGCTGCCCGCGCTGCAGGGGTTGGACGAGCACAACCGCGTGGTCTACCTCGGCACGTTTTCCAAGACGCTGTTCCCGGCGCTGCGCCTGGCCTACCTCGTCGTGCCACAGGACCTCGTCGACAGCTTCGCGCGTGCGCTCAACGAGTTGTTCCGCGAAGGCCAGACGCTGCAGCAGGCGGTGCTCGCGCGCTTTCTCGCCGAAGGGCACTACGCGAGCCACATCCGGCGCATGCGAGCGGTCTACGGCGCGCGCCACGATGCGCTGATCGCGGCGATCAAGAACGAATTCGGCGAGACGCTGCCGGTGGTCGGTGGAGACGCGGGGCTGCATCTGGTGCTCGGCCTGCCCGCGCGGGTCGACGATCACGCGGTCGTGCAGCAGGGCTTGCGCGCCGGCATCGCGACACGCCCGCTCTCGATGTACCAGATGCGAAAGACGAGGCCCGCACGCGGTCTGCTGCTCGGCTATGCAGCGGTGCCCGAGGAGGAGATCGCACCGAATTTCGCCCTGCTCGCGAAGGCAGTCGGCTCGTTCCTCTGAGGCGTCGGCGCGCCACCACGCATGCGGTGCGGCCCGCTGATGCGGTCACGCTTTGCCCCGACAATCGCCCGATGAACTTTGTCTCGACGGCCCTCGACTCCACCGCCAGCACCGTGCCGCGCTGGCCCGGCCAGCTCGCCGCGATCGACATGGGCTCCAACAGCTTTCGACTCGAGATCGGCCAGCTGATCGAAGGCCGCTATCGCCGCATCGACTATCTGAAGGAAACCGTGCGGCTTGGCGCCGGCCTCGACGCGAGCGGCGTGCTCACCGAAGACGCCGCACTGCGCGGCCTCGCCTGCCTGGCGCGCTTCGCGCAGCGACTGAAGGGCTATGCCATACCGCAGGTGCGCGCGGTCGCGACGCAGACCTTGCGCGAGGCGCGCAACCGTGACGCCTTCCTGGCGCGCGCCCGCGCGGTGCTGGGCTTTCCGATCGAGGTGATCTCGGGGCGCGAGGAAGCGCGCCTCATCTATGCCGGCGTCGCGCGGCTGCAACCCTCGGACGAGCGCCGCCTCGTCATCGACATCGGGGGGCGCTCGACCGAAATGATCCTCGGCCACGGCCGAAAGCCACTGCGCGCCGAGTCTTTTCAAGTCGGCAGCGTGAGTCTGTCGCTGCGCTACTTCGGCGACGGCCGCTTCAGCGAGGAAGCCTTTCGCCAAGCCCAGATCGCAGCCGGCGCCGAACTCGAAGAGGCGCTCGAACCGTTTGCCGCGGTGCATTGGCAGGAGGCGCTCGGCTCGTCCGGAACGGTCGGTGCCGTCTCGCAGCTCCTCGCGGCGAGCGGCGTGACAGACGGGCGCGTCACCCCGGCCGGCCTGCGCTGGCTGATGGAGCAGTGCCTCGCAGCGGGCAAGGTCGACAAGCTCGACCTGCCTGGCCTGAAGGAAGACCGCCGTGCCGTGATTGCAGGCGGCCTCGCGATCCTCTACACGCTTGCCGCGCATTTCGACATCGAGTCGTTGCAGCCTGCGCGCGGCGCGCTGCGCCAGGGCGTGATCTTCGATCTCGACGAGCGCCTGAAGGCGACCGAGCTGCGCCAGGACGGCCATGACATCCGCGATGCCTCGGTGCGCGAGCTGCAACGCCGCTTCATGATCGACACACAGCAGGCGCAACGAGTCACCGCGGTCGCGGAGCGTCTGTATGCGAGCGTGCTGCCCAAGGCCGGCGCCGAGATGCGGCGCGAGCTGCTGTGGGCCTGTGCGCTGCACGAGATCGGCATGATGGTGTCGCACCACGACCACCACCGCCACAGCGCCTACCTGCTCGCGCACGTCGACGCGCCGGGCTTCTCGCAAAGCCAGTTGCGCCGCGTGGGCGAGCTGGTGCTGGGGCAGCGTGGCGGGCTGCGCAAGATCGAGACGACGCTCGCCCAGGACGACTTCGCATGGCAGGTGCTGTGCCTACGGCTTGCCATCATCGCGTGCCATGCACGCGGCGACGTCGACAAGGGCGCGTTCGACCTCAAGCGCACCGGGAACACTCAGGCCGTGCTGTCGTTCTCTTCCGGCTGGACGCAGAGCCATCCGCGCACGCTGCACCTGCTGCACGCCGAAGCCGACGCTTGGCGGCGGCAAGGGGTGTTGTCGGTAACGCTGAAGGGCTGACCCAAACGGTGATGTGTCACCGTTTCACCAGCTCCACTCGACGGTTCTTCGCCCGCCCATCCTCGCTGCGATTGTCGGCAATCGGCTTGTCGGCGCCGAAGCCGGCTGCGCTCAGGCGGTTCGCGGCAATGCCGCCCGCGATCACCGCGGTCATCACGCTCTTCGCCCGGCTTTCGGACAAGGTCTTGTTCGCGGCTGCCGCGCCCACGTTGTCGGTGTGGCCCTCGATCGAGATCTTCATCGCCGGCGCGGCCTTCAGCATCGCGACGATCTCCTTCACGGTGGCCTGACCGTCGGCCTTGAGCTCCGCCTTGTTCGTGTCGAAGTTGATGTAAAGCGCGATGAAGCCGTTCTTGTTCAACTCGTCGAGCAGCTTGTTCGCGCTGACCACCTGCTGCATCGCCGCGACCTCCACGATCGCGAGCTTGTAGCTCTGCGTCGGCGCGCTGAAGATGCCGGGCTCGACGAGCACCCACACGTCCTTGCCGCCGGTCGTGACCTTCAGCGTCGTCTCGCCGCCGTCGCCGTCTTTCGGCAGCCGTTCATAGACGACCTCTCCGCCGATCGACCGAACCGCGTTCTGGTAGTTGCGGATCAGCTCGAGCGCGCTCGGCTGCTTCTGCGCATTCTTGTGGAAGTAGGTGAGCACCGTCGCATTGCCTTCGACGGCCTGCCGCTTGGGCTGGCCGTCGGCGGCGGTGCCGACCGCGAATTCGACCGAGTTGAAGTTCTTCGTGAACTCGGTGACGTACGAATTCGGGTAGCGCGTCAGCAGCGGATGGTCCTTCGCGCCGCGAACGTCGGCCTGCGCGAACGCACCGCCGGACGCGGCGGCCGCGCACAAGGCCCACAAGATCAGGACAACGCGGCGCTGGATCGACATGGCGAAACTCCGTTCGTCCAGGCTCGCGGCGGCCCGGGTGCCGCGGATTCTACGAAGCCGCGTAGTCGCAGCTCACAGGCAATCAGGGGATTGCACGGCCTGCAGCACGACCTGCGCCTGGTCTTCGCGGTTGCGGCTGCGGATCCACCACACGGCGCCCTTCTTGATCGTCCACGGCTGCGGCGTATCGGAGAGCAGGTAGGCGGCAACCAGCCCGAGCGTCGGCTGGTGCCCGATGACCAGCACCGGCTCGTTCGCATCGGGCCAGCGCGCCGCCTTCAGCAGCGCCTCGCCGTTGCCGTCGGGTGCCAGTTCGGGCAGCGTCTTGAACTTGCGGCCGAGCGCTTTCGCGGTCTGCTGGCAACGCAACGCGGGGCTCGCGAGGATGCGCGTCGAGTGCGCGAGGCGCTGGTTCAGCCACTCGCCCATGCGCTGCGCCTGGCGTTCGCCCTTCGGGGTGAGCGCGCGCTCGAGGTCGCTGCCGGCGCTCTCGAGCTCGAAGGCTTCGGCATGGCGCCAGAGGATCAGGTCCATTCGTTCAGCCTCGTCCGGCAAATCGTTGCAACAGCGCCTGCTGCGCGCTCGGGCCTTCGGTGCCGATGCGCTCGTAGGTGCCGTCGAGCCGCAGCGCCCATGCGTCCTGGCGATCGTGCAGGTACGGCACTAGGCATTCGTCGATCACGCGCCGGCGCATCGCGGCATCGCGCACCGGCCAGGCGATCTCGATGCGGCCGAACATGTTGCGACCCATCCAGTCGGCGCTCGAGAGATACAGCGCCTCGTCGTCCGGGCCGTCGCCCCAGCAGAAATACAGCACGCGCGAATGTTCGAGAAAACGCCCGACCACCGAACGCACGCGGATCCGGTCGGTCACGCCGACGATGCCCGGCGGCAGCATGCAGGCGCCGCGCACGACGAGGTCGATCATCGCGCCCGCGCGCCCGGCGTTGACGAGTGCGTGGATCAGCGGCACGTCGGTCAGCGCGTTGACCTTCACGACGATGCGCGCGCGCGCACCGCGGGCGGCCGCCGCTGCCACCCGCGCGATCTGCGCCAGCATCTGCTTGTGCAGAGTGAACGGCGCCTGCAGCAACACCCGCGGCGGCTTCATGCGGCCGAGGCTCGCGAGCTGCTGGAACACCGCGTCGGCATCGGCCGTGAGCGCGGGGTCCGCCGTCAGGTAGCCGACGTCGGTATAAAGCCGCGCGGTCTTCGGGTTGTAGTTGCCGGTCGACAGGTGGGCATAGCGGCACAGCCGCGTACCTTCTCGGCGCGTGACGAGCAGCAGCTTCGCGTGCGTCTTGAGGCCGACGATTCCGTACACCACCTGCACGCCCACGGCTTCCAGCCGCTCGGCCCAGTTGATGTTGGCCTCCTCGTCGAAGCGCGCCTTCAGCTCGACGACGACCATCACCTCCTTGCCGCGCTGCGCCGCTTCGATCAGCAGATCCATCAGCGGCGATTCGCTGCCAGTGCGGTAGATCGTCTGCTTGATTGCGAGCACGTCGGGGTCGTGCACCGCCTCGCGCAGGAACTGCACGACCGGCTCGAACGATTCGAACGGGTGGTGCAGCAGCACGTCGCTCTCGGCCAGCCGCTCGAACATCGAGGCCTGCCGCGGCAAGCGGCCGTGCGGCCAGGCCGGCTCGAACGGCGGGAAGCGCAGCGGCTCGCGGGTGCCGCCGTGCTCGTCGGCCTGGTCGATCAGCTGGTTCAGCCGCACCAGGTTGACCGGCCCGTTGACCCGGTACAGCGCTGCGGGCGGCAGCTCGAACTGGTGCAGGAGGAAGACCGAGAGTTCCTCGGGGCAGGTGTTGACCACCTCGAGCCGTACCGCCTGACCGAAGTGCCGTGTCGTCAGGCCCGATCGCAACGCCTGGCGCAGGTTGGTCACGTCGTCGCTGTCGATCTCGAGGTCGGAGTCTCGCGTGACGCGGAACTGGGAGAACGCCTCCACCTCGCGCCCCGGGAACAGTTCGCCCAGATGCGCGCGGATCACGCTGGTCAGCAGCACGAAGGCCTGGCGAGGGCGGCCGTTCGCATCGACACCGGCCAGCTTGCCCGGCAGGCGGATCACGCGGGGCAGCACGCGTGGCACCTTGACGATCGCGATCGTGTTGGCGCGCCCGAAAGCGTCTTCGCCGGCGAGCCGGGCGATGAAGTTCAGCGATTTGTTCGCGACCTGCGGGAACGGGTGCGAAGGATCGAGCCCGACCGGCACGAGCAGCGGCCGCACCTGCTTCTGGAAGAACGAGTCGACCCAGCGCCGCTGCGCCTCGTCGCGTTCGAGGTGGCTGAGGATCACGATGCCTTCGCGCGCGAGGCGCGGCATCACCTCGTCGTTGAAGAGCGCGTACTGCTCGTCGATCAGGGCATGCGCGTCGGCGGCCACCGACTCCAGGTCGCGGTTCGAGACGCCGGCGCCGGGACGACGTGCCGCCTCGATGTAGTCGGCAAAGCGAACCTCGAAGAACTCGTCGAGGTTGGACGAGACGATGCAGACGTAGCGCAGCCGCTCCAGCAGCGGCACGTCGGGGCGTCGAGCCTGGGCAAGCACACGCCGGTTGAACTCGAGAATGGCACGTTCGCGGTTCAGCAGCGCCGGCATGCCCAGCGTCTGAGGGGCGACATCGTTCATCACGCGAGTTTATGAAGGTTCTGCGACAGTTCCGTGACAG
>Ga0075370_10000086_pt1 | contig 28513 bp, 28 predicted proteins | sample EndMethybrTD3035_FD_71398 | JGI IMG/M metagenome (GOLD analysis project Ga0075370, IMG submission 71398) | Populus endosphere microbial communities from Tennessee, USA - Endosphere MetaG P. TD hybrid TD303-5 | ecosystem: Host-associated > Plants > Roots > Endosphere | place: USA: Tennessee... | reverse complement strand
CGCGCCGAAGGGTCGCGGCCAGGTGGTCGACGTGGCCTTGTACGAAGCCGTCTTCAACTGCATGGAGAGCCTGCTGCCTGAGTACAGCGCGTTCGGTGCCGTCCGGGAAGCCGCCGGCTCGGCGTTGCCGGGCATCGCGCCGAGCAATGCCTACGCGTGCGCGGACGGCTGGGTGCTGGTGGCCGGCAACGGCGATTCGATCTTCAAGCGCCTGATGGACACGATAGGCCGCGCTGATCTGGCCGGCGACCCGCAGCTCGCCGGCAACGCCGGGCGGGTCGCGCGGGTCGAGGAGATCGACGCAGCGATCGGCGCCTGGACCGCCGCACGCACCGTTGCCACCGTTCTCGATGCGCTGAACGGTGCCGCGGTACCCGCCGGGCGCATCTACAACGCGCGCGACATCGCGGAGGACCCTCACTATCGCGCGCGCGGGATGATCCAGCGTGTGCGCGCCGCCGACGGTTTCGAGCTCGATGTTCCCGGCATCGTGCCCAAACTGAGCCTGACGCCGGGTGCGATCACGCGTCGCGCGCCGACGCTGGGCGAAGACAACGCCTCGATCATCGAGCGACTGAACCCTCGCGCTTGAGGTCGCGAAACGCCGCGAACAGCCACGAGCGCATGCCGACCACCAGCGTATAGGGCCGTTTCTGGTCGGGGCCGAGTTTCTGATCAGCCAGGTGCTGCTGCGCAAAGTCCTGGCCGACGCGCTGCAGCCGCTCGACGAAGGTCGCCGCCTGGCTGGTGCTGATCTGGCCGTGCACGAGCAGCAGGGCCTCGCCGTCACCGTCGAACCCGCCGCTGTAGTAGTCGTCGGCGACGTGCTTACGGAAGTACTCCATCACGGGCCCGTGCGGATGCCAGCGAAAGCCCTTCGCGATCTTCAGGCGGTAGCGGTTCAGCGGGCGCAGCTCGATGATGCCGAGCCTGTCGAGCTGCAGCAGGTACTTCACGCACTCAGCGTCGTCGAACCGGTAGGTCGCGACCATCTGTTCGAAGGTCCACTGGCTCACGCAGCAGATCGCGAGCAGCAGCAGCTTGCGGTCGGCGACGACGGCGCGCTCCTGATCGAGCGTCAGCTCGCGACGCAAGGGCTGTGCGTCGGCAACCTTGCGCGCCAGTTCGGCGAAGTCCATCTTCAGGACGCGCAGCACCTCGTCGATGCGCGACAGCGGCATGTCGGCCTTGGCGAACACCCGCTTGATGCTCGACTCAGCCATGCCGAGGTGTTGTGCGAGCTCGGCATACGTGATGCCCGCCGTCTTCAGCTCGGCCTTCAGCGCGACGACGAGATCGAGTGTGGTGCTCACGGCATCGTCCCTGGAAGTACCGCGGAACAATACCAGAGCCCGATCCGCTAGAGTCCGCGGCGAACGGCCCGACATTCCGACACGACAACCGGACGGCACAAGACATGAGCCATTCCACGAGCGACAGCACCGGCGCCCACGGCCATCCGAACCAGTTCGCGCTGCTGGGCCAGCGTCGCTTCGCGCCGTTCTTCTGGACCCAGTTCCTCGGCGCCGGCAACGACAACCTGTTCAAGTTCGCGTTCACCGTGATGGTGACCTACCAATTGCAGCTCGAATGGCTCCCGCCGTCGCTGGCCGGCCTCGCGATCGCGGCGCTGTTCATCCTGCCGTTCCTGCTGTTCTCGGCAACCGCCGGGCAGGCGACCGACAAGTACGACAAGACGCGCGTGATCCGTTTCGTGAAGAACCTCGAGATCGCGATCATGGCGATCGCGGCCTATGGCTTCTGGACCACCGACGTCCACGCACTGCTGGCCTGCGTGTTCCTGATGGGCCTGCACTCGACGATCTTCGGCCCGGTGAAGTTCGCGTACCTGCCGCAGCACCTGAACGAACGCGAGCTGACCGGCGGCAACGGCATGGTCGAGATGGGCACCTTCGTGGCGATCCTGCTGGGCCAGGTCGCGGGCGGATTGCTGGTGGCGATTCCGTCGGTGGGGCCGCACTATGTCGCGATCGCCTGCGTGGTCGTCGCGCTGATCGGCCGTTCGACCGCGCAGTTCGTGCCGGCTTCGCCGTCGACCGACCCGGCGCTCGTGATCAACTGGAACCCGGTCACCGAGACCTGGCGCAACCTGAAGCTCGCGCACGAGAACATCGTCGTGTTCCGCTCGCTGCTCGGCATCTCGTGGATGTGGTTCTTCGGCGCGGTGTTTCTGAGCCTGTTCCCGTCGTTCGCGAAGGACGTGCTGCACGGCAATGAACAGGTCGCATCGCTGCTGCTGGTCGTGTTCTCGGTCGGTATCGGCATCGGCTCGCTGCTGTGCGAGGTGCTCAGCAAGCGGCACGTCGAGATCGGGCTCGTGCCGCTGGGCGCGATCGGCATGAGCGTGTTCGCGATCGACTTGTACTTCGCGGCGCGCGGGCTGCCGCCGTCGGCGAGCCTCGCTGCGGTCGATTTCATCGCGAAGAGCCTGCACTGGCGCGTGATGGCCGACCTCGCCCTGCTCTCGCTGTTCGCCGGGCTCTACAGCGTGCCGATGTATGCGCTGATCCAGCTGCGCTCGCAGCCGAGCCACCGCGCCCGCATCATCGCGGCCAACAACATCCTGAACGCACTGTTCATGATCGCGAGCTCGCTGATCGTCGGCGCGCTCCTGAAGTTCGGGCTGACGATTCCCCAGGTGTTCCTGGTGATCGGGCTGCTGAACGCCGTCGTCGCGTTCTACATCTTCATGCTGGTGCCTGAGTATCTGCTGCGCTTCGTCGCGTTCCTGGTCACGCGCTTCGTCTACCGCTTCAAGGTACGCGGCGACGAGCACATTCCGACGGCCGGCGCGGCGATCCTGGTCTGCAACCACGTCAGCTTCATCGACCCGGTGCTGATGATGGCGGCAAGCCCGCGGCCGATCCGCTTCATCATGGATCACCAGATTTTCAGGATCCCGTTGCTCGGCTGGTTCTTCAAGCTCGCGAAGGCGATTCCCATCGCATCGCAGCGCGACAACCCGGCCATCTACGAACAGGCCTTCAAGCGCGCGCGCGACGTGCTGAACGAAGGCGACCTGCTGTGCATCTTTCCGGAAGGCTCGATCACCCGCAACGGCGAACTCGGCGAGTTCAAGGGCGGCGTGATGAAGCTGCTCGAATCGAACCCGGTGCCGGTCATTCCACTCGCGCTGCAGAATCTCTGGGGATCATTCTTCTCCCGCAAGGACGGCAGCGCGATGACCAAGCCGTTCCGGCGCGGTCTGTTCAGTTCGGTCGGGCTTGTGGCCGGTGACCCGGTCGCGCCGGCGGCGGTGACGCCCAGCGCACTGCGCGAACGGGTCGGTGCACTGCTGGCGTCGTAGCTTCTCCACTCGTCGAGACGCGTCGGATGGCCTGGGTCCCGAATCGCGCCGCGCTGGCGCGCTGCGTTCCGTTCGCGGTGTTCATGCTGCTGCTCGCGCTGCGCGGAGCGGTACCGAGCGACGGCTCGTGGGGCATGGATGCGCGCTGGATCTATGCGGCCGCGGTGCTGGTGGTCGGCGCCCTGCTCGCTTGGTACTGGCGCGAATACGGCGAGCTCGTGAGGCAGACGCTGCCGAGCGTCGCGGAGGCGGCCGTTGCAGTCGTCGTCGGGCTGGTGGTCTTCGCGCTGTGGATCCGGCTCGACGCACCCTGGATGCAACTCGCCGAGCCCGCGGCGACATTCGTGCCGGTCGACGCGAATGGCCGGCCATTGTGGCCGCTGATCGTCGTGCGTTGGATCGGCGCGAGCCTGATCGTGCCGGTGATGGAAGAACTGTTCTGGCGCTCGTTCCTGATGCGCTGGATACGCAGCCCACGGTTCGAGGCGGTGCCGCCGCAGCAGGTCGGGCTCAAGGCGATCGTGCTGAGCACCTTCGTCTTCATGCTCGCGCACACGCTGTGGCTCGCGGCCGTAGTGGCCGGCCTCGCGTACGCGCTGCTCTACGTTCGGACCGGCAAGCTGTGGGCACCGATCATCGCCCACGCCGTCACGAATGGCGCGCTCGGGATCTGGGTCGTGGCCACCGGGCGCTGGAGCTTCTGGTAGCTCGGCGGCGGCCGATCAAGGCGCCGTCGGCGCGTGCTCCGAAATCTCGCGCAGCGTCGCGTCGGTGTGCGCGCTCTGCCGGGTCGCCAGGTCGCCGAGCGCAACGATCCCGACGATCTTGCGGTCCTCGCTGAGCACGGCCAGGCGACGCACCTGCGCTTCGCCCATCAGGTCCATCGCCTGCTGGACCGTGTCGCTTTCGCTGCACCAGCGCACGTCGGCGGTCATGACCTCCGAAACGCGCGACTCCTGCGGCGCCATGCCAGCCGCGACACCTCGGACCGTGATATCGCGATCGGTCACGACGCCGACCATCGCGTCGCCGTCGCACACCGGCAGCGAACCGATGTTCAGGCTCTTCATCTTCTGCGCGGCATGCTGCAAGGTGTCGTCCTGCTGAACGACAGCCACACTGCGGGTCATGATCTCGCCGACTTTCGTCATCGCGCGCTCCCGGTTCGCACGCCCGCGGTTCGCGAGCGGCGCCAGATTAGCCGGTCACCGATACCCCGGTCAGCAGTGGAACGCGCAGCCCGCCGTCGGACAACGCCGACGTGCGGGCCGTTCAATCGATGCCGCGCCGGCGATCCTGCGCGAAGCGTTGCGCGAACGCGGGGAACGTGCCGGTATCCAGCGCCTCGCGCACCTCGCGCATCAGGTTCACGTAGTAGTGCAGGTTGTGCACGCTCGCGAGCATCGGCCCGAGCATCTCGCCGCAGCGATCCAGATGGTGCAGGTAGGCGCGCGAGAAGCCCTGGCAGGTCGGGCAGGTGCAGGTCGGATCGAGCGGGCGTTCGTCGCTCTTGTGGCGCGCGTTGCGGATCTTCAGGTCGCCGAAGCGCGTGAACAGGTGGCCATTGCGCGCATTGCGCGTCGGCATCACGCAGTCGAACATGTCGACGCCCGCCGCAACGCCTTCGACCAGGTCTTCGGGCGTGCCCACGCCCATCAGATAGCGCGGCTTCGAGCTCGGCAGCCGGTGCGGCGTGTGCGCGACGATGCGCTGCATCGCCTCCTTCGGTTCGCCGACGCTGACGCCGCCGATCGCGTAGCCCGGCAAATCGAGCTCGACCAGCGACGCGAGCGACTCTTCGCGCAGCGTCTCGAACATGCCGCCCTGCACGATCCCGAACAACGCATTCGGATTCGCCAAGCGCTGGAACTCGTCGAAGCAGCGGCGCGCCCAGCGCAGGCTCAACTCCATCGACGCGCGTGCTTCCTTCTCGGTCGTCACGTGCCCCTTGGTCTCGTATGGCGTGCACTCGTCGAACTGCATCACGATGTCGCTGTTCAGCACGTGCTGAATCTGCATGCTCGTCTCGGGCGTCAGGAACAGCTTGTCGCCGTTGACCGGCGAGGCGAACTTCACGCCTTCCTCGCTGATCTTGCGCATCTCGCCGAGCGACCAGACCTGAAAGCCGCCGCTGTCGGTCAGGATCGGCCGCGGCCAGGCCTCGAAGCGATGCAGCCCGCCGAACTGGCGCAGCACGTCCAGGCCCGGCCGCAGCCACAGATGAAAGGTGTTGCCGAGGATGATCTGCGCGCCCATCGCCTCGAGCGACGACGGCATGACGCCCTTCACCGTGCCGTAGGTGCCGACCGGCATGAAGACCGGCGTCTCGACGACGCCGTGATTGAGCGTGAGGCGACCGCGGCGGGCGTGGCCGTCGGTCTTGAGCACTTCGAAGCGGAGCATGCGGCGTGTTTTTGCGGGATCGCGAGGTCGGGGCTATTATAACGAACGTTATAACTTCCGACGAAGGTCACTCGCCATGCACGCACTCAAGCTCACCCAGATCGGCAACTCGGTCGGCGTCATCCTGCCGAAAGAGGTGCTTGCTCGGCTGAAGGTGGAGAAGGGCGATACCTTGTATGTCACCGACAGCCCGGACGGCGTGCGGCTCACGCCCCATGATCCGGCGTTCGCCGCGCAGATGGATGCGGCACGCGACGTCATGAAGCGCCGCCGCAATGTGCTGCGTGAGCTGGCCAAGTGACGAACCGGACGGCCAAGGCGGCGCGGGTGTGGCTCCAGGAGCAAGTCATTCTGGCGGTTCAGGAGGAGCAACTTGCAGAGCACGGCGGTGCGCAGGGAATTCGCGATGAAGGCCTGCTCCACTCGACACTCGCACGACCACGCCACTTGGCAACGAACGGCGAACCCGACGTTGTCGACCTCGCGGCGGCTTACGGCTACGGCATCGCTCGCAACCACCCGTTCATCGACGGCAACAAGCGCACCGCATTCGTCGCGGTGGAACTGTTTCTGGCACTGAACAATGCCGATCTGCAGGCCGATGATGCCGACTGCTTGTTGACGATGCTCTCGCTCGCCGCAGGCGAACTCGACGAAACCGCGTTCGCCGGCTGGCTCCGCCGCAACGGAGCCCCTTCGCGCTAACGCACGATCAGCATCAGCACCGACCGATTGCGGTCCTCGACCACCCAGAGCCGCCCCGCGCTGTCGACCGTGATCCCGGTCGGCGCCCCGAGCGGGCGAGCACCGGCCACGGCGTTCCAGCCGCCGACCCAGGTCTTCGCCGCGCCCTGCGGCTGGCCCTTGTCGTCGAGCCGATAACCGACGACGCGGTGCCCGGCCGGCCGATAACCATGCCACGCGACGAGCAGCTGCCCCGCAAACGCCGAAGGTGCGGACGCTGGCACCGCCAGCATCTGCAACGGCGCGGCATGCGCTGGCCACGGCATCAGCGGCGCAGTGCTGCCCGCGCAATCGAAGCGCCTTTCGTATCCACGTGCGGCAACACCCTTGCCAACGCAGTACGGCCATCCGTAGTGCTTGCCGGCGTCGAGCCGGTTCAGCTCTTCCGGCGGATTGTCGGCGTCCGGATAGTCGATCGAGTTCTCGCCCTGCAGCAGCACATTCGCGCCTGGCACGAACGCAAGCGCGACCGAATTGCGCAGCCCGGTCGCATAGGGGCGCAACGACTGCAGCGTGTTCGCCGGCCCGCCGAGCACAGCTTCGTAGACCGCCGCCCGCGGCCGCTCGCCGACGAGGTCGGGGCACGGCACGGCCTGCACGCCTGCGTCGTCGCGGCATGCATCGGTCGACGAGCCGACATTGATGAACAGATGCCCGCCAGCGCCGAACGCGAGTTCCTTCAGCGGGTGCGCGCCGTCGCTGGGCAAGCCGTCGATCACGGTCTCCTGCGCCACGCTGGCGCCGATCGGCGTGCGCCAGATGCGCCCAGCCTCGCCGATGTAGACAAGACCGTCGGGACCCTTCGCGATGCCGAGCGGCCGGTCGAGCTTGCTCGCGAGCACCCGCAGCGTCGCGCGGCCCGCCGCGATCGTCATCTCGAGCAGGCGGCCCTGGCGCGGCTCCCAGCTGCCCATGTCGATCAGCCAATAGCGGCCCGGCGCCACCTCGAGAATCCGGCGCGGGAAGCGCAGCCCGTCGGCCGCGCTGGCCACGAGCGCAACGCAGCTGCCAGACGGTGTCTGCAGGTTCACGCGTGCAAACTCGCCGCAGCGGCCGCTCGTCGCATAGGTCCCCGCGGCTGTCGCGCCGACACCCGACAGCGCCACGATCAATCCGGCCGCGAACCCAGCCATGCGCGAGCGTCTCGTCATGCAGCCCCTGTACGCGCCAGCAGCATCGCGTCTCCGTAGCTGAAGAACCGGTAGCGCTCGTGCACCGCATGCGCGTACAGCGCACGCACGTGTGCGTGCCCGGCGAACGCGCTGACGAGCATCATCAGCGTGCTCTTCGGCAAATGAAAGTTCGTCACGAGCAGATCGACGACGCGGAAGCAAAAGCCTGGCGTGATGAAGATGTCGGTCTCGCGCGCGCCGGCCTGCAGCGTGCCGCCACGCGCGGCAGACTCGAGTGCGCGCAAGGTGGTCGTGCCGACCGCGACGATCCGTCCACCGGCCGCGCGCGTGCGCTCGATCGCGGCCACGGTTTCGTCGCTCACCTCGAACCACTCGCTGTGCATCCGGTGCTGCGACAAATCCTCGGTACGCACCGGCTGGAACGTCCCCGCCCCGACATGCAGCGTGACATTCGCCATCGCGATGCCGCGCGCGGCGAGCGCGTCCAGCAGCGCGGCGTCGAAGTGCAGCGCTGCGGTCGGCGCAGCCACCGCACCCGGCTTCGCGGCGAACACGGTCTGGTAGCGCGCCTCGTCGTCGGCCGTGTCGGCATGCGTGATGTACGGCGGCAGCGGCACGTGGCCGTGCGCGTCCAGCAGCGCGAAGGGGTCGCCCGGGAAGCGCAATCTGAAGAGCGAATCTTGCGGGCCGCCGCGGCCCAACACCTCGGCCTCGAACGCGTCGGCAAAGCGCACGCGGCCGCCCGGCTTCGGCGACTTGCTCGCGCGCAGATGAGCAAGCACCTCGTGATCGGGCAGCACGCGCTCGACCAGCGCCTCGACAGCACCGCCACTGGCCTTCACGCCGAGCAGCCGCGCCTTGATCACACGCGTGTCGTTGAAGACGAGCAGGTCGCCGGCGCGCAGCAGCTCGGGCAGCTCGCGAAAGCGCCGATCGATTGCGACCACATCACACCCGTCGAGCAGGCGGGACGCGCTGCGCTCGTCGGCGGGATGCTGTGCGATCAGCTCGGGGGGCAAAGCGAAGTCGAAATCGCTCAGCGTGTAGGAAGGCAACATCGATCGAGGGCTGGACCGGCCCGTGAGGAAGGCAGAATTCTCCCATGACGAACGCGGCGGCTGCCTCCAGCTCGACCCCGGCGGCGGGCAAGGAGAAATCCGGCCCGCAGCGTGCGCTCGACAAACTCGGCCTCGTCCGCGCGATCGACCTCGCGCTGCACCTGCCGATCCGCTACGAGGACGAGACCCGCATCGTGCCGATCGCCGAGCTGCGCGACGGCAGCGTCGCGCAGGTCGAAGGGGTCGTCACCGACAGCCAGGTGCAGATTCGCGCGCGTCGCCAGCTCGTCGTGCGCATTCACGACGGGCGCGACGACCTGGTGCTGCGCTTCCTGCACTTCTACCCCTCGCACCAGAAGAGCCTCGCGGTCGGCCGGCGGGTGCGCGTGCGCGGCGAGGCACGCGGCGGCTTCTTCGGGCTCGAGATGGTGCACCCGAGCTTCAAGGGCGTCGACGGCGACACGCCACTGCCGAGCGCGCTGACGCCGGTGTACCCGACCAGTGCGCAGCTGCCGCAGCCCTATCTGCGCAAGGCGGTTGCGGCCGCACTGACGCGCGCCGACCTCTCGGAGTTGCTGCCGCCCGAGCTGCTGCCGCTGCGCCTTTGGACGCTGCGTGCGGCGCTCGAGTATCTGCACCACCCGGCACCCGACGTCAGCCTGGCCGCGCTCGAAGACCGCAGCCACCCGGCCTGGCTTCGCCTGAAGTTCGACGAGCTGCTCGCGCAGCAGCTCTCGCAGCTGCAGGCCAAGCAGGAGCGCGAACGCCAGCGCGCGCCGCGATTCGAACTGCGCAAGGGCGGATTGCAGGAGCGCCTGCTCGCGCAACTGCCGTTCCCGCTGACGGCGGCGCAACGGCGTGTCGGCTCGGAGATTGCAGCCGACCTGGGTCGCGCGACGCCGATGCACCGGTTGCTGCAGGGCGACGTCGGCTCCGGCAAGACTGTGGTCGCCGCGCTCGCGGCCGCGATCGCGATCGACAACGGCTGGCAATGCGCGCTGATGGCACCGACCGAAATCCTCGCCGAGCAGCACCTGCGCAAGCTGGTCGGCTGGCTCGAGCCGCTGGGCATCACGGTCGCGTGGCTGACCGGCAGCCGCAAGGGCAAGGCGCGCCAGAAGATGCTGGACCAGGTCGCGTCGGGCGAGGCGATGCTGGTCGTCGGCACGCACGCGGTGATCCAGGAACAGGTGCGGTTCGCAAAGCTCGGCCTCGCGATCATCGACGAGCAGCACCGCTTCGGCGTGCAGCAGCGGCTCGCGCTGCGAGACAAGCTTGTGGGTCAGGCCGACGCCGGCAAGCTCGAGCCGCACCTGCTGATGATGAGCGCCACGCCGATCCCGCGCACGCTCGCGATGACAGTGTTCGCCGATCTGGACATCAGCACGATCGACGAGCTGCCGCCCGGCCGCACGCCGGTCGTCACGAAACTATTCGCCGACAGCAAGCGCGACGCGGTGATCGCGCGCATCCGCGATGAAGTGGCGCAGCAGCGTCAGGTCTACTGGGTCTGCCCGCTGGTCGAGGAGAGCGAACACATCGATCTGCAGAACGCGACTGCCACGCACCAGCACCTGAGCGAGGCGCTGCCGGACCGGATGATCGGCCTGCTGCACGGGCGCATGCCGGCCGCCGAGAAGGCCGCGGTGATGTCGCTCTTCACGAGCGCGCAGATGGCCGTGCTCGTCTCGACGACGGTGATCGAGGTCGGTGTCGACGTGCCGAACGCGTCGTTGATGGTGATCGAGCATGCCGAGCGTTTCGGCCTGTCGCAGCTGCACCAGCTGCGCGGCCGAGTCGGGCGCGGCGCGGTCGCGAGCGTGTGTGTGCTGATGTACAGCACCCCGCTGTCGGACACTGCGAAGGCCCGCCTGAAGGCGATGCTGGAGACGGCCGACGGCTTCGAGATTGCGCGCCGCGACCTCGAAATCCGCGGTCCGGGCGAGTTCTTCGGCGCGCGCCAGTCCGGCGCGCCGCTGCTGCGCTTCGCCGATCTCGTGCTCGACGAAGCGCTGGTGCGGCAAGCGCGCGAGGTCGCACAACGCCTGTTGAGCGAGCACCCGCGCGCGGCGCAGGCGCATCTGCTGCGCTGGCTCGGCGGACGCACCGAGTACCTGAAGGCCTGAGAGGCCGCAGCGATATCGGCCGTCCTAGGGGGCGCGGGGAGTGGCGCCGCAAGCGCTTGGCGCTCAGAATGGCGTGGCCCAAAAAACCAACGGAGAGCCTTCTCATGTCCTTGATTCAACGTGTTCAAGACATCCTGCTCAAGCCCAAGGAAACCTGGCCGATCGTCGCCGGCGAGGGCGGCGACACGGCATCGATCTATACCAACTACCTGATCTACCTCGCGGCGATACCAGCGATCGCCTCGTTCATCGGCTTGTCGTTGATCGGCGCCGGCGGCTTCGGCTTCAGCGTGCGCGTGCCGATCATGAGCGGGCTGGTGCAGATGGTCGTCAGCTATGTGCTCTCGCTCGTGATGGTGTTCGTGCTCGCGCTGATCGTCGATGCACTTGCGCCCACCTTCAACGGCAGCAAGAACCAGATCAGCGCGCTGAAGCTGGTGGCCTATGGCAGCACGGCCGGTTTCGTCGGCGGCATCTTCGGGCTGATCCCGTCGCTGTCGATCCTCGGGCTGATTGCCGGGCTGTACTCGATCTACCTGATCTACACCGGCGTGCCGGTGATGATGAAGTGCCCACCCGAGAAGGCTGGTGCCTACACGGCGGTCGTCGTCGTGTGCGGCATCGTCGCAGCGGTGATCCTTGGCGCGGTGTCGGCGGTCTTCATGCCAAGTGCCGGCATGCGCCTCGGCGCGGGCGCCGGCGCGATCGGCGGCAAGGACACCAACGTGACAATCTCGACCCCCACCGGCGAGATGAAGTTCGACACCGCGAAGATGGAGGAGATGGCCAAGAAGATGGAGGAGGCCAGCAAGTCCGGTGACCCGACCGCTGCCGGCAAGGCGGCCGGCGCGATGCTGGGCGCGATGACCGGCACGAACGCCGCGCCGATCGCGGCGGCCGATCTGAAGGCGCTGCTGCCGGAAAGCATCGGCGAGCTGAAGCGCGAGTCGATCGAGTCGGGCGGCGGCGATGTCGCCGGCATCGGCGGCTCGTCGGCGAAGGCGATGTACGTCGCCGGCGACAAGCGCCTTCGCCTGTCGGTCACCGACCTGGGCGGGCTCGGCGGCATGGCCGCGCTGGCCGGCTGGGCCAACGTCACCTCCGATCGCGAAACGCCGACCGAGATCGAGAAGACCTACAAGGCAGGCAACCGCACCGTGCACGAGAAGCAGCGCAAGGACAGCGGCAACAGCGAGTACACCGTGCTGCTCGCGAACGGCGTGGTCGTCGAGGCAGAGGGCGACAAGGTCAACATCGCGGCGCTGAAGTCGGTGGTCGAGGGCATCGACCTCGGCAAGGTCGAATCCCTCAAGCGCGCCGCGAAGTAGACGCCGCGCATCAACCCGCGAAGTGCATCTGGTACTTCGCGCCGTCCGAGAACAGGCAGGCACCCGTGCCCATGCCCGGACCCGTGATCAGGTATTCGCACTGCGCGTTCACGCCCTTCGAGCCATAGGCGTTGGCCACGCCGCGCCGCCCGTTGAAACTGCGCTGCGCGCCGCCGATCGGGCGCCCGAGGACTTCATCGTGAATGCGGCCGAACGCGACGTAGCCTGCATCGACGCGTGTCGATTCCCCCTGCAAGGTATCGCCCAGATAGGCGACGCTGAAGCTGCCGTGACCGGCGTTGTTGTCGATCACGGTGGCCGTCAGCATCCCGCCTTTGTTCGCCTGCGCGTTGACCGGGTACAGGCGCACGCTGAGCATCGTCGGCTGGGCCGGCGCGGGCGCCGCAGGCAGCACGGTGATATTGCTCGGCGCCGACGGGTCGCGCGCGCCGACCGGCGGATACGGCTGACCGGTGCGCGGGTCGAGCGGCACGACATAACAGGCGCTCAGCGCGCCGGCGCCGACGACGGCAGCAAGCAGGCCCCAGGACAAACGACGCGAGAACGCCGGACGCGGTGTACTCATACATCACTTTCGATGCGCGGTGGATGCCGCGCCCCGAAGAATCCATGAGCCGCCTGCTCATCACAAGCGCGAGGTGCAGCGGTATCGACGCGCGATGCCCTTCGGAGCAGCGGGCTGCACGAGGCTGGGCTATTCTTCTGCGCACACCGAAGAAGAAGGCAGCGCATGACCCTCACTGAACTCCGCTACATCGTCGCCGTCGCGAGGGAACGCCACTTCGGCCGTGCCGCCGAAGCCTGCTTCGTCTCGCAGCCGACCTTGAGTGTCTCGATCAAGAAGCTCGAGGAAGAGCTCGACGTGAAGATCTTCGAGCGCGGCGCCAGTGAAGTCAGCGTGACGCCGCTCGGCGAAGACATCGTGCGCCAGGCGCAGCAGGTGATCGAGCAGGCGGCCGCGATCAAGGAGATCGCCAAGCGCGGCAAGGACCCGGTCTCCGGCCCGTTGCGGCTCGGCGTGATCTACACGATCGGGCCGTACCTGCTGCCGGACCTGGTCAAGCAGGCGATCGAGCTCGTGCCGCAGATGCCGCTGATGCTGCAGGAGAACTTCACCGTCAAGCTGCTCGAGATGCTGCGCACCGGCGAGCTCGACTGCGCGATCATGGCCGAGCCGTTTCCCGACACCGGCCTCGCAGTGGCGCAGCTCTACGACGAACCGTTCATGGCCGCAGTGCCGAAGGCGCACCCGCTGGCCAAGCGCAAGATCATCACTGCCGAAGAGCTGAAGAGCGAGACGATGCTGCTGCTCGGCACCGGCCACTGCTTTCGCGATCACGTGCTCGAAGTCTGCCCCGAGTACGCGCGCTTCTCGAGCGACGCCGAAGGCATCCGCAAGAGCTTCGAGGGTTCGTCGCTCGAGACGATCAAGTACATGGTCGCCTCCGGCATGGGCGTGACCGTCGTGCCGCAGCTCAGCGTGCCGAAGGACACGCAAGACCACATCAAGTACATCCCGTTCGCGAAGCCGGCGCCGACGCGCCGCGTCGTGCTCGCGTGGCGCCGTACGTTCACGCGCTACGAGGCGATCGCCGCGCTGCGCAACGCGATCTACGCGTGCGAACTGCCGGGGGTGAAGCGCCTGTCCTGATTCGAGCTCAGTCGGGTCGGACGCCGTCGAACGCGCGCTGCAGCAGCTCGCGGATCGCAGCGCGAGCCAGCGCCCGCGGGTTCGGGTAGGGCGTCTTCACGGCGATCTCGGCCGCGCGGTCGAGGTCGCTCTCCTGCATGCCGATCTGCTTCAGCGCCGTCGGCGCGCCATGGCGAGCGGCCAGGTCGAAGAGTCCCGCCGCCGCGCTGGGCGCCTGCAGCGCACCCGCGATGCGCCGCATCGCGCTCGGTGCGGCAGCAGCGTTGTAGGCCATCGCATGCGGCAGCACGACGGTGTGCACCTCGGCGTGCGGCAGGTTGAAGCTGCCGCCGAGGGTGTGGCACAGCTTGTGGTGCAGCCCGACCGTGATGTTGCCCATCACGATGCCACAGCACCAAGCGGCCACCAGCGCATCGCCGCGCGCGTCGACATCACGTTCGTCGCGCTGCAGGCGCGGCAAGGCGGCGGCACCGGTGCGTATGCCCTGCTCGGCGACCAAGTCGATCACCGGGTTCGCGTCGGGCGCGTACAGCCCTTCGGCGGCATGCGCGATCGCGTTGATCATGCTGGTGACGGTGATGCCGAACGGCAGCGCGCACGACAGCTCCGGGTCGTAGATCACGCAGCGCGGCAGCACGCGCGGGTCGCGGCCGGTCGTCTTCGCGCCGCCTTCGGTCAGGCCGTACATGGTCGTCATCTCGCTGCCGGCATAGGTGGTCGGCACCGCGATCACCGGCAGGCCTGTCTCGAGCGCGATCGCCTTGCCGAGGCCGGTCGTCGAGCCGCCGCCGATCGCCACTGCGCAGTCGGCGCCTAGCCGTCGCGCCTCGTCGCATGCGGCGCGCGCGGTCGCAACCGGCACGTGCATCGCGGCCTGCGCGAACACGCCGACGGCGCGCGGGCCGAGCAGTTCGATCAGGCGCTGTGCCGCCGCGGCCTGGCCGGGCGTCGACAGCACGAGCACCCGATTGGCGCCCAGCGCTGCCACCTCACGCGGCAGGTGCCGCAAGGCGCCGGCGCCAAACACGACGCGCGGCAGGCTGGCCTGGAAGACGAACTCGCGCACCGCGGACCTCGCTCAGGGCTCGGGGAAGCCCGCCTTCTGTGGCCAGAGATTCCGAAACGCGTGCACCTGCGTCGACGCGTAAACCCTGGCGCTCGTGAATGGCTCGTCGCGCAGCCACGCGAGCGCGTCTGCCCGGTCGGCGAAATCGATCGCGAGCAGGCTGCCGATCATGGTCTGGCCGTCGTCGGCAACGAGCGGCCCGGCGAATGCGATCCGCTCGGCGACGCGCGCCAGATAGGCCTTGTGCTCGGGGCGGATGCGCGCGCGGAGCTCGGCAGCGTCCGCACGGTCGATCATGTGGAAGACGTACAGCATGCCGCGATCATCGTGCAGGACCGTACCGCTCGCGCAGCACCTTCGCCGCGCCGACCATCGCGCGCAGCTTGCCGACCGCCGTCTCGCGTGGCAGGTACTTCATGCCGCAGTCGGGCGCGAGAATGACGTTCTCGGGCTTCACGTACGGCAACGCGCGCTCGATGCGCTGCACGACGGTATCGACCGATTCGACCGCGGGGTCGGCGAGATCGATGCAGCCCACCATCAGCCGCTTGCCGTCGAGCGCCGCCAACGCCGAGCAGTCGAGATGCGACTGAGCGGTCTCGATCGAGACTTGCCGACAGCGGCACTGCGCGAGCTCGGGCAGGAAAGAGTAGCCGCTCGGCCGCTCGTGGATGATCGCCGCGTAGCCGAAGCAGATGTGCACCGCCGTCGTTCCGTTCACGCCTTCGAGCGCGCGGTTCAGCGCCGCCAGACCGTAGAGCCGCGCCTTCTCGGGCCGCGCCTGCATGTACGGCTCGTCGATCTGCACGACGTCGGCGCCGGCCGCGAAGAGGTCATTGATCTCGGCGTTGACGGCGTCGGCATAGTCCATCGCCGCCTCTTCCTCGCTCTTGTAGAAGTCGTTCTGCGCCTGCTGCAGCATCGTGAACGGGCCGGGCACGGTGATCTTCACCATGCGGCTGGTGTGTGCGCGCAGAAACTTCAGGTCATCGACCTCGACCGCATGCCGGCGCCGGATCTTGCCGACGATGCGCGGCACCGGGTTCGGGTGTCCCGAGCGGTCGAGCGCGGTGCCGGGGTTGTCGAGGTCGACGCCGTCGAGCGCGGTCGCAAAGCGGTTCGAATAGCTTTCACGGCGGATCTCGCCGTCGCTGACGATGTCGAGCCCGGCTTCTTCCTGCGCGCGAATCGCGACCAGCGTCGCGTCGTCCTGCGCTTGCGCCAGGTACTGCGGCGGAATGCGCCACAGCTCGCGCGCCCGCACGCGCGGCGGGAAGCGCCCGGCGAGCTTCTCGCGGTCGATCAGCCAGTCGGGCTGCGGGAAGCTGCCGACGATCGTGGTGGGGAACAACATGAGGGTTCTCCGCAGGTCACACGCCAAGATAGGCGCGCTGGATTTCGGGGCGGGCGAGCAGATCGTCGGGCGCACCGTCGGCAACGATGCGGCCTTCTTCGAGCACATAGGCGCGTGTCGACACCTCCATCGCCATCACGACGTTCTGCTCGACCAGCAGCACCGACATGCCCTCGGCGTTGATGCGCCGGATCGCCGCGAACATGTCGTGCACGATGAGTGGCGAGAGGCCGAGCGACGGCTCGTCGAGCAGCAGCAGGCGCGGCCGGGCCATCAGCGCACGCGCGATCGCAACCATCTGCTGCTGGCCGCCTGAGAGTTCGCCGGCCGGGCTCGCGAGCTTTTCCTTCAGCGCCGGAAAGAGCGCAAGCGCGGCGTCCAGCGACTGGCGGCGTTGCGTCTTCGCGACCGGCAGGTAGCTGCCGAGCTCGAGGTTCTCGAGCACGCTCATGCCGGTGAACAGGCGCCGCCCTTCGGGAACGATCGCGATGCCCGCCTCGCAGAAGCGATGCGGCGCCAGCGCGGTGATGTCGCGTCCTTCGAAGACGATGCGGCCGGCGCGTGCGCGCTGGATGCCGGCGATCGTGTTGATCAGCGTCGTCTTGCCGGCGCCGTTCGGGCCGACCACGCACAGCAGCTCGCGCTCGCGCATTTCGAGCGACACCCCCCACAGCGCCGGCGCCGCGCCGTACGCCACCTGCAGGCCGTGCAACTCAAGCATGGGCGCGCTCCACAGCGTGCAGCGCGGTCGCCACCGGCGCATGCGCCTTGCCGAGATACGCCGTCATCACCTCGGGCCGCTGCATCACCTCGTTCACGCCGCCCTCGGCGAGCAACTCGCCGTGGTTGAACACGACGACGCGGTCGGTCAGCGCCATCACCGCGCGCATCACGTGCTCGACGAACACGATCGTCGACCCTTGGTCGCGGATGCGCCGGATCAGCGCCACCGCGTCGTCGATCTCGCTCGGCGTGAGCCCGCACAGCACCTCGTCAAGCAGCACGAGGCGCGGCCGTGACGCGAGTGCGCGCGCCAGCTCGAGGAACTTGCGCTGATGCAGGTTCAGGTCGTCGGGACGTGCTTGCGCCTTGCCATGCAGGCCCGTGAACTCGAGCCATGTCATCGCGCGGCGCCGCGCATCGGTGGGGTCGTTGACCGCGCCGCCGAACATCGTCGCGAGCGCGACGTTGTCGAGCACGCTCATGTGCGCGAACGGCCGCGGAATCTGGTAGGTGCGCGCGATGCCGGCCGCAGCGATCCGATGCGCGGCATGCCCGGCCAGGCCGCGCCCTTCGAACACGATCTCGCCGCCTGTCGGCACGTAGTGGCCGCTGACGACGTTGATGAAGGTCGACTTGCCCGAACCGTTCGGTCCCAGCAACCCGAGGATCTCGCCGCGCCGCACATCGACGTCCACGCCGGCCAGTGCCCGCACGCCCCTGAACGACTTGTGCAGTCCGCGCACGCGCAGCAGCACATCGCCGCTGGCCGCCGGCGCGATCGCCGCACTCGGCACCGTGAGCTGCGAAGGCGGATGCGCCGCGCCCGGCACGAGCTTCGGCGCGCGCCTGAAGAGGGCCTGCAGGCGCGACAGGATGCCATCGGGCATGAACAGGATCGCCGCGATCAGGATCACGCCGACCATCGCCTTGCCCGCGACTGCGTGGTTCGCCGCGGTGAAGCTGTAGAGCAGCGCAGTGATCGCGACGGCGCCGATCGCCGGCCCGGCCCAGTGCCGCGATCCGCCGAGCACGCTCATCAGCACGACCGTCAGCGGCACCGTGATCGTGAACACCTCGCCGACCGTCACGTACGACAGGAACAGCGCGTGGATGCCGCCGGCCACGCCGGCCAGCGCGCACGAGACCGCGAGCGCCATCAGCTTGTAGCGATAGGTCGGCACGCCCATCACCTCGGCCGCATCCTCGTCGTCGTGGATCGCGAACAGTCCGGCGCCGAACTTCGAGACGTAGATGCCCCAGGCGATCAGCATCGTCAGCGTGGCGGCGGCAAGGGCGAGCAGATAGAAGGTCGACGACTGGGTCGGCCCGATCGCCGGCACCGGCACCGCGCTCAGCGAGACGCCCTGGCCGCCGTCGAGCGGCGTGTTGACGACGATCGTGCCGATCACGAAGGTGATGGCCAGCGTCAGCAGCGCGAACAGCTCGCCACGCACACCCTTGACGCGGAACACGACCGCGCCGAGACCGACGCCGAGCACCGCGGCGACGAGCGCCGCTACCGGCAGGGTCCACAGGAACGGCCATTCGTAGCGCGCGAGCAGCGTGCTGGTCGTGTACAGACCGGCACCGAAGAACGCGCCGTGGCCGAACGAGAAGTAGCCGGTGTAGCCCGACAGGATGTTCCACGAAGTCGCGAGCACGATCCAGTGCAGCATCAGGTACAGCAGCGAGTCGTAGAACGCCGGCAGGCCGAGCTTGGGCACGAACGCGAGCGCAGCACCGGCCGCGACGATCATCCAGGGCGTGCGCTTCACGATGCCGCTCTTCATGCAGCCCTTCCCGGCCGCAACACCAGGATCACGATCAACAGCGTGAACGAAACGATCGGCGCCCACGACGGTGCGGTCACCGCCATCGTGATCGCCTCGCTGACTCCGATCAGCGTCCCCGCGACCAGGGGCCCGAGCGCACGCCCGAGCCCGCCGAGCATCACGGCCGCGAACACCACGCCGACCCAGGCGTAGATCTGCGACGGCGCCAGCGTGAAGCTGAGCGCCAGGCACACGCCGGCAATGCTCGCGAGCGCCGCACAGGTGCCGGCGAGCAGCAGCGAATTGCGCCGCTGGTTCACGCCGAACGCGCAGGCGATCGGCCCGTCCTCGGCCGCAGCGCGCATGGCCTTGCCGAGGTCGGTGTAGCGCAGCACGGCCCACACCGCGAACGACAGGCCGACCGCGAACACGAGCGTGATCAGTTCCGGCACCGGCACGTACAGCACGCCGATCTTGAACTTGTGCTCGCCGTAGACCGACTCGAGCTTGCGAAAGTCCGCCGTCCAGATCGTCTGGATGATCGCCTCGATGATGCCGGTCAGGCCGAAGGTCAGCAGCAGCGAGTTGAACGGCGTGACGGCGAAGCGGGCCATCAGCCAGTGCAGCATGGCGCCGATCGCGAAGAACGCCGGCACCAGCACCGCGAGCGACAGCAGCGGGTCGACGCCCAGCGTCGCCATCTGATAGCAGAGATAGGCGGCGAGAAAGGCAAACGCGAAGTGCGCCAGGTTGATCAGGCGCAGCAGGCCCCAGCTCAGGCTCAGGCCGAGCCCGAGCAGGCCGTACAGCGCACCGACGAAGATGCCCGAGAGGACGCTTTGCGACAGCAGGGTGGCGCTTGGCAGCGCGAAGCCCGACATGCTCCGGTGCCGCGCTTTACGGTGCGAGCAGCTTGGCGCCGCCGGCGGTCACTTCCTTCGGCCAGACGACGACCCACTTGCCGCCCTGGACCTGCTTGACGCGCATCAGGTCGTCGCCGAAGTTGCCGGTGCCGTTGAAGCGCAGCTTGCCCTGCAGCGTGTCGACCCGGTTCGCTTTCAGCCAGGTGCCGATCGCCTTGTCGTCCAGGCTCTTCGTCGCGGTGACGCCCGCTTCGAGGATTTGCCATGCGGTGTAGGACGCTGCCGCCTGCGTCTCGACCGACGGGTCGGCCAACCCGGCCTTGGTGGCGCGTTCGCGGTACAGCTTGACGAACTCGGCCGCACCGGTGTTCGCCGTGAACGGCGGCTGCTCCTCGAAGATCGTCACCGAGAGCGCGTTCTTCGCTTCGGGCAGCGAGACCAAGGGACCTGGCGATGGATACAGGTAGAAGTGCTGCGGCGGCGCGTAGTCGATCTTCTTCATCGCATCGAGCAGCAGGTTGCCGTCCAGGCCGATCGCACCGACCCAGACGAAGTCGGGGTTCGCATCCTTGATGCGGTTGGCGATCGGGCCGAAGTCGCGGTTGCCGAAGTCCCACTCGAGGAACAGCACCTCGTTCAGCCCGCGCTTCTTCATCACCTCGCGGGCGCCGGCCGTCATGAAGTGGATCGATGGGAACTTGTTGGTCACGACGGCGACCGTCTTCGGCGGCTTCGGGCCGGCGGCGAGTGCGTCGAACACGGTGTTCGGCACGGTGGTCGCCGGGTCGGTGCCGAGCGACCAGGCCGGGAACTGCATGTCGTACTTTGCAAGCGACGGAATGCCCAGCGTGTGGTGCACCAGCACCTTGTTGTAGCGCTGTGCGACGCCCATCGCGGACAGGATCGCGCCGGTCGCGTACGGGCCCATCAGCAGGTCGACCTTGTCGGCGGTCACCAGCTGTTCGTACAGCGTGCGCGCCAGGTCGGGCTTGGACTGATCGTCCTTGACCACCCACTCGACCGGGCGACCGAGCCAGCCACCGCGCTTGTTGACTTGCTCGATGTAGATGTCGCCGACCAGCTTGTGGATCTGCGCGGTCGCCGAGAGCGGCCCGGTGAGTGCGAGCGTGCTGCCGACCCGGATCGGCTGCCCGGCAGGCTGCGCGAACGCGGTGCCGGCCAGACCGAGCAGCGTGGCTGCGAGCACGCTGCGGCGCGTGAGTGTCGTGGCGTTCATTCCCCTTGTCTCCTTGTGTTGTTGATTCAATCGACTTCGAGCGACTTCAATCCACCTGGGCCCCGGAGCGTTTCACCAGCTCCGCCCACTTGACGAGCTCGGCCTGGTTGAACGGCAGCATCTCGTCGGCGCGCATCGCCCGCTGCTCGATCCCCTGGTCGCGCAGCCTGGTCACCGTCTCGGGATGAGCGAGCGCCGTTGCGGCGGCCCCGCGAAGTGCGCTCAACGCGGCCGGCGGCGTCGCTGCGGGTGCGTAGAGCATGAACCAGGCAACGAGGTCGAAGTCCTTGATCCCTTGCTCCATCAGGGTGGGCAAGTCGGCTGCGGCCGCGCTGCGCACCGCGCCGCTGGCACCGAGAGCGCGCAGCTTGCCAGCCTTGATTTGCGGCATCACGGCGGCCGGGTGATAGAACATGAAGTCGGCCTGGCCCGCCATCACGCTGGTCAGCGCGACCGCGCCCTCCTTGTAGGGCACGTGGATCATCCTGCCGCCCAGGCGCTGCGCGAGCAGCTCGCCGGCCAGGTGGCCGGAGGTGCCGCTGCCGGCCGACGCGAAGGTCACACCCTCGGGGCGCGCGGCCATGCCCGCCAGGTCTTTCAACGACTTCGCCGGTGAGTTCGCTGCGACGACCAGCAGTGTCGGCGTGTAGCCGATGAAGGCGACGGGTGCGAAGTCGCGCAGCGCGTCATACGGCAGCTTGCGAAACAGCGCCGCGTTGATCGCATGCGTGCCGACGGTGCCCATCACGAGCGTCTTGCCGTCCGGCGTCGCCTTCGCGACCTGATCGGTGCCGACCGAGCCGCCGGCGCCAGCGCGGTTGTCGACCACGACGGTCTGCCGCAGGGCCTTTGCGAGCGCCTCGGCGACGACGCGGGCGACCGTGTCGGTGGTCGTGCCGGGGCCGAAGGGCACGACCATCCTGATCGGTGCGCTGTCCTCGGCCCAGGCGAGCAGGCCGGCTCCGAGCAGGCCGGCTCCGAGCAAGTGGCGACGCGACAGGGCATTCATGCCGCGGCTCCGGTGCGCGCGGCCTGCAGTGCGCGGCGAATCTCGTCGTTGTGCTCGCCGAGCATCGGCGGCGGGCGCACGTCGAGCGCGCGCTCGCCGTCGAACGAGACCGGCGAGCGCACCGTGCGGAACAAGCCCATCACCGGATGCTCGGCCGATGCAGTGAGCTGCAGGTGCAGCGCCTGCGGGTCTTCGAGTGCCTCGCTGGTGTCGTACATCGGCGCGTGCGGCACGTCCTCCGCCTGCAGCCGGGCACACCACTCGGCACGCGAGCGGCGCGCGAAGCGCTCGCCGAGCAGCTCGATCAGCGTCTCCTGGTTCGTGATGCGGACTTCGCGCGTCGCGAAGCGCGGGTCGTCGAACAGATCGGGCTGCTCGATCGCCTTCGCGAGCCCTTGCCAGAACTTCTCGGGCGACGACATGTGCAGTGCGATCCATTTGTCGTCGGCGCACTTGAGCACGTACGACTGCGAGACGCTCGGCCGGCTGTACGGCCCCATCACCTCGTTGACCTGGAAGAAGTGCGTGAATGCGTCGAGGTTGAAGTGCGCCATCGCCTCGAGCATGGACACCTCGACGGTGCGGCCGAGGCCGGTGCGGCTGCGCTCGAACAGCGCGCCCATCACGCCGTAGGCAGCGTAGAAGCCGGTCAGCGAGTCGGCGATCGCCGGGCCCACGACGCGCGGATTCTCCGGATTCACCAGCAGGTTCAGGAAACCGCTCGCGGCCTGCGCGACCGTGTCGTATGCGGGCCGGTTCGCGGCCGGGCCGGTGGCGCCGAAGCCGCTGATCGAGCAATAGATCAGCTTCGGGTTCAACGCGCGCAGCCGCTGCGGCCCCGCACCGAGCTTTTCGGCGACTCCGGGGCGAAAGTTCTGGATGTAGACGTCGGCGTCCGCGACCAGCGCATCGAACACCTCGCGGTCGGCGCTGGTCTTCGTGTCCAGCGTGATGCTGCGCTTGTTGCGGTTGTAGGTCTGGAAGTGCGGGCTGTACAGGCCGCCTTTGAAGGCACGAAACGGGTCGCCGGTGCCGGGGGCCTCGACCTTGATGACGTCGGCACCGAGGTCGCCGAGCAGCATGCCGGCGGCCGGGCCCGTGATGAAGGTGCCCTGCTCGACGACCTTGAGCCCTTGCAAGACCTTGATCATCTCTGTGTGCCGAACCCTGCGGGCAGCTCGCCGTCGTAGACCATCTCGCGGGTCGCCTGGTACGACAGCGCGAAGCCGATCGGCTGCCGGATCTCCTCGTACAGATGCGCGATCAGCCCGGCGGTACGGGCGAGGATCGGCACGCCCTTCAACGCCTCCACCGGAAAGCCGGCCCCGAGCAGTACCGCGGGGATCGCTCCCGAGACGTTGAGCTTGAGGTCCTTCTTCAACACCTCGGGCATCAATCTCTCGGCCGCCTCGGCGATCGCGACGAAGCGCAGGTCGGTGCCCGCTGCGCGCGCGACGTCGAACAACGCACCGACCCGTTCATCGCGTTCCTTGTGCAGCGGATGCCCATAGCCGGGGATGGCCTTGCCGGCGGCGCGCCACGACTGCATCACCGAGAGCGCGGCGGCGTCGAGCGGCGTACCGCCGCGGACCTGCGCATCGATCTCGCTGTACATGCGCCCCGCGGTCTCCGACGAACCGAGCACGACCGAGCCGCAGCCGAGGATGCCGGCCGCCACCGCGCCCTGCATCGCGTCGGGCGCGGCTGCAAACGTCATGCGCGCGGCTTGCACGCTGGGCACCAGGCCGTGCTCGGTGATCGCGACCAGCGTCGCGTTCAGCACCGCCGCTTCGCCTGCGCTCGGCATCCTGCCGGTCAACAGCAGGCAGAAGTGCTCGACGAACGAGACCTTGCCGATCAGCTCTTTCGAGAGGTTGCGCCCGCGCACGACGATCGTGTGCTCGTCCGAGGTGCAGATGGCGGTGCGCGGCACCGTGGCCTTGCCGATCTTCATGGAGTGTTCGAGGTTGGTGAGTCAGGCCGGCGTCGGTACCAGACGGAAGTCGTAGCTCGCCGAGTGGTACGGCACCTTGAGCTGGCGACCGTCGGGCGCCTTGCCGGGCGGGTGATGGTCGAAGTCGACGACCAGGCTGTCGCGCTTGCCGAACACCGCGTCTTCGTCGATGTGCGGGCTGTTCGCAACGAAGATGTGGGTCGTCAGGTCCACATGGCCGGGCGCCGACACCATCATGTGAATGTGGCCGGGGCGGTAGATGCTTCGATTTGTCGCGCGCATCATCACGCCGACCGGGCCGTCGTCGGGGATCGGATAGCAGGTCGGCAGGATCGACCAGAACCAGTAGCGGCCTTCGGCGTCGGTGCGGAAGCGACCGCGTGCCTTCATCGTCGGCTCGGCGCTGAGCTGAACGTCGTACTTGCCGTCGCCGTCGCCCGACCAGACGTCGAGCAGCGCGCCGGCCAGCGGCTTGCCGTTGGTGTCGGTCACGCGGCCCATGTAGAAACACGGCTCGCCCGGAACGCCTTCGCCGATGTCCGCGCCGAGCGCGAGGTCGGGTGCGCCGGGCCAGTAGAACGGGCCTTCGACGGTGGCTTCGGTCGCCGGCGTCGCCCCTTTGACGTCGCCGCTCGCACGGGCCTGAGCGAGCGCGACGACCATCATCGACAGGCCGACGGTGTCCGACAGCAGGATGAACTCGGGCCGGCGCTCGGTCGAGATCTGCCCCACCGACTCGAGAAACTTCAAGCCCGCGAGCCACTCGTCGGGCTTCAGGTCGACTTCGCGGGCGAACGCGTGGATGTGCTTGACCGCCGCCCTCATCAGCTCGCGCAGGCGCGGCTCCGGGGTGCCGGCGAATGCGGCGAGCACGTCCTGGGTCAGCTTTTCCTGGTTGTACTCGGACATCTAGGATCTCCGTTGTCTCGGGCGCCAAGCTTAGGGAGATCGCCTCTCGGGCGGAAATGATCAATTCCCATCGATATGATCGATGGCATCGATTCGACGCTGGGGTTTGTATGGAGCTGAGGCATCTTCGCTACTTCGTGGCGCTGGCCGAGTACCTCAGCTTCACGCGCGCGGCCGAGCGGGTTCACGTGACCCAGTCGACGCTCTCGCACCAGATCCGCCAGCTCGAGGAAGAGGTGGGCCAGCCGCTGTTCGACCGGATCGGCAAGAAGGTCGTGACGACCGAAGCGGGGGAGCTCTTCCTTGCGTTCGCGTCGCGCGCGCTGAAGGAAGTCGACCACGGCATCGCGATGCTCAAGCCGGCCGGCGGGGGGCTGACCGGCGAGGTACGCATCGGTGCGACGCACACCTTCAACATCGGCCTGATCCCGGAATGCGTGGCGCTGTTCCTCGCGCGCCATCCCACGGTGCGGGTGCGAGTCGAGGAGCTGTCGGCAGACCAGATCGGCGAGAAGCTGCATGCCGGCGAGCTCGACATCGGCATCGCCTACCGGCCGAGCGGTCCGACGGACCTCTGGTTCGAGCCGCTCTACAACGAGGAGATGGTGCTGGTCGTGTCCGACACTCATCCGCTGGCCGGCCGAAAGCGCATCCGCATGGTCGAGCTGCACCAGCAGCGCCTCGTGCTGCTGCCCGAGTACTTCGCGACCCGCATCCTGCTCGAGGAGTGCTTCAAGGCGAGCGGCGCCGAGCCGATCGTCGTGGCCGAGATGTCGACCATCGCGCCGATGCTCGGCCTGGTGCTGCGCACGCAGATCGGTGCAATCGCCTCCGTCAATGCCGTGCCGGCGGCGATGACCGGGCTGCAGATGATCCCGATCGAGAGCCCGACGCCGATCCGCACGCCGGGCATCCTGTGGCGGCTCGGCGACGAGAAGGCGGCGGCGGTGCAGTCGTTCGCGGTGATCGTCCGCAAGACGGCGCTGGGCAACAGCCTGCGGCATGAAGGTCCGAGCTGAAGAGACGGCCCGCAACACGCACAGTCACGCGCATAACGTGGGGCTGCGCTACATTCCCCGCTGACCCAGCTTCACACAGGACGAGCAAGATGGCAAAGAGCAAGACCAAGGCCGCACCAGCCGCGACTGCGCACACCGGCATCCACATCGGTATCAGCGAGAAGGACCGCGGCACGATCGCCGAAGGCCTCTCGCGCCTGCTCGCCGACACCTACACGCTCTACCTCACGACGCACAACTTCCACTGGAACGTGACCGGGCCGATGTTCACGTCGCTGCACGCGATGTTCATGACCCAGTACACCGAGCTGTGGAACGCGGTCGACCCGATCGCCGAGCGCATCCGCTCGCTCGGGCACGTGGCGCCCGGCTCGTACGGTCAGTTCGGCAGCCTCGCGTCGCTGAAGGACGCGCCGGCCAAGCCGCCGGCAGCGCTCGAGATGGTGCGCATCCTGGCCGACGGCCACGAGGCGGTCGCCCGCACCGCGCGCGGCATTTTCCCGATCGCCGACAAGGCCAACGACGAACCGACCGCCGACCTGCTGACCCAGCGCCTGACCGTGCACGAACAGACCGCGTGGATGCTGCGCGCCGTGCTCGAACGCTGAACCTGGACGCGCGGTGCCGCTGCCCGGCCGCGCGACGACGATGCGGGTCGCCATCCTCACGTTCGACGGCTTCAACGAGCTCGACTCGTTCATCGCGCTCGGCCTCCTGAACCGGCTGAAGGCCGACGGCTGGAAGGCGGAGATCACGAGTCCGAGTGCGCAGGTCACCTCGATGAACGGCCTGACGGTGACGGCACAGCAGCCGCTCGAGTTCGCGAACGACGCCGATGCCGTCGTGTTCGGCAGTGGCATCTACACGCGCGCGATCGCCGAAAACAGCGCACTGCTGGACCGGCTCCAGCTCGACCCGCTGCGCCAGCTGATCGGCGCCCAGTGCTCCGGTGCGCTGCTGCTCGCGCGGCTCGGCCTGCTTGCCGACATGCCCGCCTGCACCGACCTGACGACCAAGCCCTGGCTGATCGCCGCCGGCGTGCGCGTCGAGGACGCGCCGTTCCATGCGCGGGGCCCGGTCGCGACGGCCGGCGGCTGCCTCGCGTCGCAGTACCTCGCCGCCTGGCTGATGCTGCGCGGCGCGGGCGAGGCTGCGGCCGTGCAGGCGCTGCACTACGCCGCACCGGTCGGCGAGAAGGATGCGTACGTCGAGCGGCTGCTCGCGGTCGTGCGCCCGTTCGTCGAGTGCTGAGCTGGATCGCCCGACTGGCCGTGCTCGGCGTGGCCGTGCCGGCGCTGCTGCTCGCGGCTGCGTACCGCGCCGAGCCGCTCGGCTCATGGTGGCTCGAGTTGCTGCAGTACGCGCCGTATCCGGCCTTCCTGCTGCCCGTTCTGCTGGCGCTCGTGCTGTCGTGGCGGCTGGGCTGGGCCTGGCGACTGGTCGCGCTCGGCGCGCTCGGGCTGGTGGCGACGATCGTCATGGGCTTCGCCTTCGGCCATGCCGACAGCGGCTCCGGCGCACTGCGCGTCATGACCTACAACATCAAGTCCTACCGCGCTGCCCGGCAGACCGGCGTGTACGAAGCGCTCGAGCGCGAAGTGGCGCAGCAGCATCCCGACCTGCTCGTGATGCAGGATGCGGACGAGCTGATCGCCGCGCGGCGCATCGCACCGACGATCGCGCAGTCGATGTTCGAGGGGCGCCACATCTTCAGCCGGGACCAGTACATCGTCGTCAGCCGCTACCCGCTGAGCGACTGCCGGGCCGGTGACCTGTCGTTTCGCGGCCAGCCGCACAGCTATGTGCGCTGCCTGGTGATGGTCGAGGGCAAGCCGATCGAGCTGTTCACCGCGCACCTGCTCTCGCCTCGGCGCGGCCTGAACGCGACTCGGCGCGAAGGCGCCGAAGGCATCGACGACTGGCAGCGCAACTTCGAGGACCGGCTGAGCCAGGCGCGCACGCTGGCCGGCGACGTTGCCAGGCGCCAGCACCCGCTGATCGTCGCCGGCGACCTGAACGCCCCGGAGACCTCGCCGGTCATCCGCACGCTGCTCGACCGCAGGCTGCGCGACGCATTCTCGAGCGCCGGGCGCGGCTACGGCTACACGCACGGGCACTCGACGATGCTCTCGGTCTCGTTCCTGCGCATCGACCACATCCTCGTGAGCCCCGAGATCGGCGTCGTCGATGCGTTTGCCGGCGGCGAGGACGCGTCCGAACACCGCCCGGTGATCGCCGATCTGCTGCTCCAGCGCGACGACCCGCGCTGAACGCACCGCATCACTCGATGTCGTCGATGTGCTTCGGCCAGCTCGCCTTCAGCAGGCGCGACAAGGCACGGTCGGCGAGCAGCTTGCCGCCGGTCTGGCAGCGCGCGCAGTAGTTGATCTCGTTGTCCGCGTGCACGATGCGCTGCACCGGCGCGCCGCATACCGGGCACGGCAGCCCATAGCGGCCGTGCACCGCCATCGCGGGGTGGAACGCGGTGACCTTGTCGGGCCAGCCGCCGTGCGCGGCCGCTTCGCCGCGCAGCCGCTCGGTCCACTCGACGAGCACGGCGCGTGTGGCGTCGAACAGGCGCCGGGTCGCGTCGGCATCGAGCGCGCGGGTCAATGTCACCGGCGAAAGGCGGGCGCGGTGCAGGATCTCGTCCGAGTACGCGTTGCCGATGCCGCTGAAGAGCCGCGGGTTCGTCAGCGAGCGCTTCAGCGTGTGGTTCTCGCTCGCCAGGCGCTGCGCGAACGCGGCTAGATCGCAGCTCAGCACATCGATGCCGCCCGGGTCCATCGCGTCGAGCGCGGCGTGGCCGGCCACG
>Ga0075370_10000085_pt1 | contig 28579 bp, 26 predicted proteins | sample EndMethybrTD3035_FD_71398 | JGI IMG/M metagenome (GOLD analysis project Ga0075370, IMG submission 71398) | Populus endosphere microbial communities from Tennessee, USA - Endosphere MetaG P. TD hybrid TD303-5 | ecosystem: Host-associated > Plants > Roots > Endosphere | place: USA: Tennessee... | reverse complement strand
AACTACGGTTCCGGGTTTACCGAATACAAAGGTACCGGCTTGGAACGTGAATGCCGATGTGACCTTTGGGCCTTTTGACGCGAATGGTCACTATATTGCGACCACTCGTAGTTTAGCGAACCCTTTCTTTCTAAGCGGTAAATCCGCGCCAGATTTGCCAGTGTTAGCTAATCCACCCGCACAGTTAGGTAAACCTACCGTGTGGGGCCTAGAAGCCGGATTGACATTCCCTGTAATGGCACATCAATCACGTGTGGCAATTGGTTATCAACAAACTACGCATTTAGCAACTTTCTTGCCACAACGTCGTATCTATGCGGATTATATGGTTAATTTTGCCAAATGGTTTGATCTCGGTATAGCGATATTCCAAGATAGAGATTACAATATTGGCGAAGGTGCTATTACCAATACCATTCAAAGTACTCAAATTCAGCCGCTTGGAACTGTCATACACCCAGGGGGTACCGGTAATAAATCAACTGTCGGTCAATTACGAGCAAGTATTAAATTTGCTTAAATAAATCTTATGGTATAAAAACAGATAAAACATTGAGCCCGCATCAGCGGGCTTTTTTTGTTTTTTGCAATAAAGAAAACTTTATGTTTTATGATTTTCGGACCTATTCTATAATGAGGTTTCTTAAAATAACGGAATATAAAACTAGACTCGGCTCATATGGGATTGACTCGATAATTTTTATTATTTTTTTCTAAAAAATTTTAGAAGGCTGTTATGTTTGAGTTATTTTTTTCTCCAGAAGCTTGGATTAGTTTATTTACTTTAACAGCATTAGAAATTATTTTAGGTGTTGATAATCTGGTTTTTGTTTCTTTAGTAACCAATAGACTCGCTCAAACTCAGCAACGTTCAGCCCGCCAATTCGGTTTATTACTCGCCTGTGTAACACGCTTACTTTTATTGGCAACGCTTGCTTGGATGACTAAGTTTACTCAACCGCTTTTTACTTTGGTAGGGCATGTTTTCTCAGGAAGGGATTTAGTTCTTATCCTAGGAGGATTATTTTTACTTGCAAAAGGGACAAGTGAACTTCATTTTAACGTAACTATTGTGACAGAAAACAAAAACAGTCTGCATCGATATCCGCGATTTTCGATGGTTATCATTCAAATTATGTTGTTAGATATTATTTTTTCATTGGATAGTGTGATCACCGCAGTGGGGATGGCTCAAGAATTTATAATTATGGCCTTAGCAATTATCATCGCAATCGCATTAATGGTATGGGCGAGTGGACCACTGAGTTATTTTATTAATACTTACCCGAACCTAAAGATTCTAGGTTTAAGTTTTTTATTATTAATAGGATTAGTATTAGTAGCGGACGGATTTGGGATGCATGTGCCTAGAGCTTATCTGTATTTTGCTATTGCTTTTTCTATATTTGTGGAATGGCTAAATATTCTGGCTAACCGCTGGAGACAGAAGAAAAATTCGGATTAGTGAGTTTATTTCTTAAAATATCTACCCGACATCATGCAATGGGACCTTCAATAGGCCTGCCCCTATGTAAATTAAGCTTGCTTTCATTACTTTTTTTTGATACATAGGAGGGGGATTAATACTTATTTTAATAATAAGGTGTTCTCATGCTAAGTAACAAATATAAATTAGCGACGCTTATGGCAGGTGTATGTTGGTTAATTTTACAAGGAAATGTTGCATTAGCTAATGAGGCCACTCAGACAAGTAATGATAATGAAATTAGAAAATTGTCGCAACGAACTCAAGCCCTAGAATCCGAGTTACAGCGCGTGCAAAATCAAGTGGCCACCTTGCGTAGACAATCAAACCAGACAGCAGTTTCTACTGCTGAAACAGCTGCACATCAAAGTTTGGTTACTTCTGTGCATCCTTTTTTTATTATAGGTACTCCAGTTATTAGTTCGCCTTATATAGGAATCAACTCAGAATATAATGCTTCCGATTTAGTGGTTAATCAGCCTTATGTGAATGAGGATTTGTATCTACTACAACAAAGAAAACAAATTTTTAACTATTTACAACAAAATGGACATCAATTTTCAGATACTCCGGTTATTAATTTAAGTGGAAAAATAGAATCGCAAATTTTTCATACCAATCATTTTGGTAATTTTCAAAATAACTCGGCCACAGATATTGATTTGACTGGCATCGAATTAGATACTGAGATTTTAGTCAATCGATGGGTAACAGGGCTTATTGCGTTCGTTTATGATAATACCCCTCCGACGGATATGTCGCCTAGACGAATTGATAATTCTCGTGTTCTTTTAGAACGAGGATTTTTAACAATAGGAAATTTAGCTAAGTTTCCTCTGTATGCAACTATGGGTCAGTTTTATGTACCATTTGGTCAGTATTCCTCTTCGATGATTAGTGATCCATTTACTAAAACCTTAGGTAGAACTAAAGTTAGAGCTTTGGAGCTAGGTTTTTCAAAACAATTTAATGATGAAAATGATTTAAATTTATCGGCTTTCGTTTTCAGAGGCCCAAGCCGTACTAGCCTAGATAATAATGGTCTACGAAATTATGGTGCTAACGCTGAATATATTTTCACTAAACCAAAATGGAATATTGATATAGCAGGAAGTTATATTCGTAGTATTGCAGATTCTTTAGGTATGCAACATAATGGTAACAATGGCCCTGGAAATTTTGAAGGATTTGCTACTAATAATAATACTGAGCTAATGAACCCTGTGCCAGGGTTGGATGCACGAGGAACTTTAAGCGTGGAGGCTTTTAGCTTAACTGGTGAATATGTTACTGCTGGCCGCACATTTGCACAGTCAGTATTATCCATTAATGGGCAAGGTGCTAAGCCAGCAGCTTTTCACACAGAGGCGGCTTATAAGTTTAATGTTTTAGAAAAGCCAAGTGCAATTATTATTGGATATGATCAATCAAAGGATGCTTTAGGTTTACTTATTCCTAAGAAACGCTATATAGCCACTGTAAGTACATCTATTTGGAAAGATACCATTGAAAGTTTAGAGTTTCGTCACGATATTGACTATAACGCAATGGATGTTGCCACTGGTCAATCCGGCTTTAATCCCATTAATGGAACAGGAAAAAGTGGTAATACAATTACTCTACAAGTAGGTTTATATTTCTAAAAAATAAATTAAAATATTATAAAAAGGGGCATTACTTTTAATGCCCCTTTTTGCTATTCTAAACCAATGAATAAACGCATATTATTGGGTATTACAGGTAGTATTGCTGCTTATAAAACTCCAGAACTTATTAGAAAACTCAAAGAACAATATCATGATATTCGAGTTGTTTTAACTTCTTGTGGTAAAGCCTTTGTAACACCTTTGACACTGCAAACAGTTTCACAACATAAAATATATGAAGAACTTATAGATGTTGAAGCTGAAGCTGCAATGAGTCATATTGACCTTGCACGATGGCCCGATTGTATTTTGATAGCCCCTGCTACAGCACATGTGATTGCTAAATTAGCTCACGGTTTTGCTGATGATTTATTGAGTACATTATGTTTGGCGTCCGAGGCACGTTTAATTATTGTACCTGCAATGAATCAAGTGATGTGGTTTAATCAAGCAACGCAAGATAACGTTAATATGCTTAAAGAAAGGGATTGTTTATTTGTAGGACCTGGAGAAGGAAGTCAAGCTTGTGGAGACTTTGGTTTAGGGCGCATGTTAGAACCTTTAGAGATAGTGGATTCTTTATCAAAAGTATTCATCAAACCCTACTTACACAACCAAAGAATATTAATTACTGCAGGTCCGACTCAAGAATGCATCGATCCAGTACGCTATTTATCAAATCGTAGTTCAGGTAAGATGGGATTTGCTTTAGCCCAGGCTGCCATAGAAGCGGGTGCTGAAGTTACTCTCATTAGTGGACCTGTCGCTTTAACCCCACCAAAGAAATTGAAATTTATATCGGTGAAGACCGCCAGCGAAATGCTAGCAGCTGTTGAGAAGGAAATTAGTCAACAGACGGTTTTTATAAGTACTGCTGCAGTTGCAGATTATCAAATTATAAATCCAGCGTTGCACAAAATTAAAAAAACGAAAACACCTTTAACTTTACAACTAAAACCTACCATTGACATTTTAAATACTGTCAGTCAAATGAACTTAGAAGCTAAACCTTTATTGGTTGGTTTTGCTGCAGAAACTGAATATACTTTAAAATTTGCCGAAGAGAAACGGAGAAGTAAAAACATAGATTTAATGGTAGTTAATGATGTTAGTCAAACAGAAATTGGTTTTGATAGTGATAAAAATGAAGTAACTGTATTATCTTCTGATGTGCCTATCCATTTAGCGTGTGCCACTAAACAAGTAATAGCCCAACAATTATTACAAATAGTGGCGAATCATATGCATAAAACTATAAAATGCTAACATTTCCTTAATATTTTTTTGATTCTACAATCATTTCCAAAGATACAACTATATAACTTGATAATTGGCCATTAGCGCTTTAAACTGTCCTTGCTCCTATCCTTCTGGAAGGAGACGGTAATTTTTTCAAGAAGCGATGAGGACTTGATCATGCGACAGGTACCTAATGTTCTTTGCTATGGTCATCTTTTTCAGGTGACTAGCCTATGAACGTTTTAGAATTTGCTAAAAAAAAAATAACTAAAGAAAAAATCGTAATCTTAACTTGTTATGATTATAGTACCGCAAAAATCCTTAATGAATCTTCATTAGATGCACTATTAATTGGCGATAGTCTTGCCATGACTGTGCATGGCTTTAAAGATACGGTTATGGCCACAATGACGATGCTGAAACTCCATACGGCTGCAGTATGTCGCGGTGCCCCTTCTAAATTTATTATTAGTGATCTTCCTTTTTTAAGTTATCGCCGATCATTAAGTCGTAGTGTCAACGCTGTGCAAAAGCTTATGCAGGCAGGCGCACAAGCTGTTAAATTAGAGGGTGCAGCAGGAAATCTTTCCTTGATAAGGTATTTAGTCGAATCAGGTATTCCAGTTATGGGTCATCTAGGTTTAACTCCTCAATTCGTTCATAGCTTGGGTGGGTATAAGGTTCAGGGAAAAACCCATGTTCAGGCAGAGCGACTTAAAGAAGATGCCTTTGCTTTAGAGCAAGCGGGTTGTTTTTCCATAGTTCTCGAGTGTGTTCCAGCGCAACTGGCCAAAGAAATAACAACTGCTCTAAAAATTTCAACAATTGGTATAGGAGCGGGTGTTGATACTGACGGTCAGATTTTAGTTTTACAAGATTTATTAGGACTCAATGTGGATTTCAAACCTAAATTTGTTAACCACTTTCTTAATGGTAATCAATTGATCCGAAAAGCAGTTGATCACTATAGTCATTCTGTTAAACACAAAGAATTTCCTGGTTATGAACATAGTTACTAATCTTGAAGATTGGCCAATCATAAGAAGAAATAATAATAATAAAAATATAGGATTTGTTCATACCATGGGTCATTTGCATGCGGGACATTTAAGTCTTTGTGCTCGTTCCCAAGCTGAAAATGATTTGACTATAGTAGCTATTTTTGTAAATGCTAAGCAATTTAATCAAATAGAAGATTTTATACATTATCCACGTAGTTTAGATGAAGACATAGTTTTGCTAAATAAGCAAAAAGTGGATTATTTACTATTGTTAGATTCTGAAACTGTTTATTCTGATAATTATCAAATTCAAATTCATGATACTAGTTATCTAGGCAAAGAATTAGAAGCAAAGTTTCGTCCTGGGCATTTTATTGGGATGTTAACAGTGGTGCTAAAATATCTGAATATTGTAAAGCCGACCCATGCCTATTATGGCGAAAAAGATTTTCAACAATTATTACTCATCAAAAAAATGGCCCGAGCGCTTTTTTTGGAAACAGAAATCGTTGGTTGCTCAATAATTCGTGCAACAGATGGTTTAGCTTTAAGTTCGAGAAATACTCGCTTGAGTTTAGAACAGCGCGCGAAGGCGAGTCATTTTCCAAAAATTTTAAAATCAGCTCCAAGTTCAGAAGCTGCTGAGAAACAATTAAAAAACATAGGGTTTAAAGTCGATTATGTTGCGGATCGATGGGGGAGACGTTTGGCAGCAATTTATGTGGGAGATATTAGGTTAATTGATGCTTTGCCTATTACTCTTCGCACTTGAATTTTGACTGTGCTAGTAAAATTTAGGACAATTTTTTATAATGAAAGGTGACGACTAATTTTTATTATACATTGAATAGTGCGTAAAAAACGGATGACTTTGGCTAAATGTTTGCGATTGAATACTGATAAAGTAAAATGAATAATACTGTGTTTTCTATCGCGACTTTCTACTTTAATATTTTCAATATTAGCATCGGCTTTAGCAATATTATGTGTTAATAATGCTAATGCACCGTGTTGATTAATAGTTTCAATATAAATATCAGTTTTAAAAAAACCGTTAGTTTGTTTTTCCCATTGTATAGAAATGGCGCGTTCAGGATTTTTTTTAATAAGTCGTGCGGCATATTTACATCGTTGTAAATGTACAGTAAGGCCATGTCCGGCATTGAGTAAACCTATAATTTCATCGCCTGGGATAGGTCGGCAACACTCGGCAAATGTGATTAAACCATTATCTGCATTTTTAAGAAACAATGGCAATGAATTAACTTGATTTTTAAAATTGGGTTTCAAGCTACATAATGAATAAGCGACTAAAGCAGGGTGTATATAACCGAGTCCAATAGCTTCAAGTAAGTTTTCCAAGGAATCGTATTGAAACTTTTGTAAGGTCTTACTAAAATTTTTGGAGTGGATATTTATACTATCCTGCCCTAAAGGAGTTAAGTTATTGTCCAGCAGGCGTTGGCCTAATTGTACAGCTTCATTATGTTGCTTATTTTTGAAAAATTGCCTGATATGACTACGAGCGCGTCCTGTTGCTACAAACTCTAACCAGCATGAATCAGGAAAAGTTTTCTGATCCGTTATGATTTCTACAGTTTGACCACTTTGTAGATGGGTGCTAAGTGGTGCTAGATGTTTATCAATTTTAGCTGCAATACAATGGTTTCCAATATCAGAATGGATCGCGTAAGCGAAATCGATCAAAGTTGCTTTGTGAGGGAGTTCAATGATGTCACCTTTAGGGGTAAAGATATATATATCGGTGGGAAAAAGGTCAATTTTAACCGTCTCCATGAATTCTAAAGAACTAGGAGTTGTTTGTTGAATATCAAGTAAACGTTTAAGCCATTCTCGTGCTCGTAAATGTGGACGGAGTTCATTAGCTTTAGTTTTTTCTTCTAACCAGTAACTTACAATACCGTGATCAGCACCATTATCCATCATAGCCGTACGAATTTGTATGTGAATTGAAGTGGCAGCAGGGCCAAATAAAGTAGTATGTAATGCTTGATAACCATTCGCTTTAGGAAGTGCGATATAGTCATGGAAATGATCTGGCAAAGGTTTGTAAAGGTTATGTACAGCACCTAATACGCGATAGCAACTATCAATATTATTTACAATAATACAAAAAATAGGGATATCAATGATCTCATTGAAGGCTAAATGATTTTCTCGCATTTTTTTATAAATTTGATAAAGATGCTTTTTTTTATGCCATATAGTGTGAAAAGGTAAATGATGTTTGTCCAAACACTCTTTTAAAGCGGATTCTATTTTATGGATACTTGCTTTATGTTTGCGACGATTTTTTTGTACCGTTTCTTGTAATATTCGATATCGCCATGGATATAGATTTAAAAAACAAAGGTCTTCTAACTCTATGCGTACTATATGCATACCTAATCGCTGTGCGATAGGGGCATAAATATCTAAGGTTTCTTTAGCAATGCGATGACGTTTTTCTACAGGAACTGCAGATAATGTGCGCATATTATGCAAACGATCCGCTAATTTTATAATAATGATGCGAATATCTTTTGCCATGGCTAGCAGCATTTTACGAAAATTTTCTGCTTGAGCTTCAGCACGACTTTGGAATTGAATTTGGGTCAGTTTACTCATCCCATCAACAAGCTCTGCTATTTCATTGCCAAATGTCGTAGTTAAAACAATTTTTTCAATAGAAGTGTCTTCAATCACATCATGTAAAATTGCGACGATTATAGTTTGAACATCCATGCGCATTTGAGCGAGAATTTTAGCAACAGCAATGGGATGGCTAATGTAAGGATCGCCACTATGGCGTTTTTGGCCAGAATGGGCCCTAGCAGCAAATTGATAAGCGTTATAAACTTGTTTTATTTGCTGAGGGGATAGATAGATTTGCAGTTCTTTTTTGAGGTCACTAAACATGTGCATGCAAGCGCCTCCGGCTTTTTACAAGCCCACAGAAAGTGATCCACCTATGTCGCCGCCGCCAGTTTCCTGATCTGATTTTTCTCCTGCTGCATTGAATTTTCCATCAGCGATTTCTCTTAAGGCTATCACGGTAGGTTTGTCATTTTCGGGATCAACCATGGCCATGCCGCCTTTAGCAATTTGCCTGGCCCGCTTCGAGGCTAGTATGACTAACTCAAAATGATTTTTAACTTTCTTTAAACAATCTTCCACAGTAACGCGTGCCATATGAATTCTCTATTAATTGAGCGAAATTGAACCTAATACTATAACATTATTTGACTATATCTATACTATATTTCCGATAAAAATATAGCTTTCCCCTTAATTTATCGGGTTTAGCTTCAAAATCCGTCTCCTAACTTGTTAACTTTCAAGCCCCTATTTATTTTAAAACATCTTTTTTCCGGATAAATTAAGCTGCATCCATTAATGCAGTGGTAACATCCAGCATCCGATTAGAAAATCCCCATTCATTGTCATACCAGGCAAGAACCTTAACAAAATCCCCAATAACACGAGTTTGGTTTCCATCCACAGTGGAAGATGCTGGATTGTGGTTGTAGTCTATCGAAACGAGGGGTTCTTCACTGTAATTAAGTAGACCTTTAAGCGAGCTACTTTCAGAGGTTTTTTTTAAGATTTCATTTACTTCTTTTGCAGTCGTTATGCGTTTTGCTTGAAAACTTAAATCGACTAAAGACACATTTATCGTAGGAACGCGTATAGCTAAACCGTCAAGTTTTCCAGCTAGTTCAGGCAACACTAAACCGAGTGCCGAAGCCGCTCCCGTTTTAGCAGGGATCATAGAATGAGTTGCGGATCGTGCCCGATACATATCGGGGTGATAAGTATCGATAAGCACTTGATCATTAGTGTAGGCATGAATAGTGGTCATTAAACCCTGAATAATTCCTAAATTTTCATGTAAAGCTTTAGCTAAAGGTGCTAGACAATTGGTGGTACAAGAAGCGTTAGAAATAATGGTATCGCTACTTTTTAGGGTATGGTGATTAACCCCATAGACAATGGTAGCATCTACCCCATTGCCAGCAGGGGCAGAAATAATAACTTTTTTTGCTCCTGCTTTGATATGTTTCCCAGCTTTTTCTGGTGAAGTGAATAGGCCAGTACATTCATGCACAACATCGATATCTAATTCTTTCCAAGGTAAATTCTCTGGATTCCGTTCTGAGAAAATTTTTATCCGCTGGTTATTGATAATTAAATAATCTTTATCGATACTTATGGTTCCTTTAAATTTCCCATGGGTAGTATCGTAACGGGTTAGGTGAGCATTAATTTCGATATTACCTAAATCATTTATTGCAATAATTTTTACATCATGCTGCTTAGGGTTTTCAAAAAAAGCCCTTAAAATATTACGGCCTATACGACCATAACCATTAATAGCGATACGTATTGTCATAATGCTCTCCTAACTTAATCAGTTAATAGTTGGTTTAGTGTTTTAATTACATTTTCAGTAGTAAACCCAAAATTTTTAAAGACTTCAGTACCAGGTGCAGATTCACCGAACTGGTTAAGTCCGATGACTTTACCTTTATTACCTACATACCGGTACCAAAAATCTTTAGTTCCTGCTTCTATAGCGAGGCGTAATGTAATCGAATTAGGCAAAATTTTAGCTTTATAGGCTGGATCTTGTTGTTCAAAACGATCAGCAGAAGGCATAGATACCACTCTGATTTGTCTGCCTTGTTGATTTAAAGCTTGTGCAGCCTTTATTGCTAAACTGACTTCAGAACCTGTTGCAATGATAATAGCTTCTGGTGTTGATGGACTATCCAGAAGAATATAAGCACCACGATGGATAGATTGTAAAGTTTCTTGGTTGTGAGTTTGCGAGGGTATAGCTTGTCGAGTGAGTAATAAACAAGTAGGACCTAAATGTTGTATAGCTTGTTGCCAGGCAACTGTGGTTTCTAGTGAATCACAAGGCCGCCAAACCGAAAGATTTGGTATAAGCCTTAAACTATTGATATGTTCAATAGGTTGGTGGGTTGGACCGTCTTCGCCTAGCCCGATCGAATCGTGGGTATAAATAAGGATTACTTGCTGTTTCATTAATGCAGATAAACGAACAGCGTTGCGTGCATAATCACTAAATACTAAAAAAGTTCCTCCAAAAGGAATGAATCCTCCATGGAGGGCTATACCGTTCATCATGGCAGACATACCAAATTCTCGCACGCCATAGTGAATATAATTTCCAGATGGGTTTACTTTAGTCAAAACTCTAGAGCCTTTCCAAAGGGTAGAATTGGATTCGGTTAGGTCTGCAGATCCACCTAACAATTCTGGTAAAAGCGGGGCAAGGACGTTTAACGCATTTTGTGAGGCATTACGTGTTGCTATTTTTTCTACAGGATTTTTGTAAACATCCTCGATAATTTTTTTGGTTTTTTCTTCCCAATTTGAAGGTAATTTTCGGTTAATTCTGCGTTGATATTCTTTGGCGAGTTCCGGAAAAGCTGTTTGATAGACATTCCATTTTTCTTCCCATGCTTTTGCTAAAGCATTTCCTTTCGAGCGAGCATCCCATGCTTGATAAATATCTTCTGGTATTTCGAAAGGTAGATAATTCCAATGTAATGCCAATCGGGTGGCGGCAACTTCTTTTTCGCCTAATGCGGCTCCATGTGCTTGATGGCTGTCAACTAAGTTAGGGGCGCCAAATGCAATTTTGGTTTTACAACAAAGTAAGCTTGGCTTATCAGTAATGGTACGAGCTTTTTCTATGGCTATTTTAATTTGCTTAGGATCATGGCCATCAATATCAGAAATAACATGCCAATGATAAGCTTTAAAGCGTTCAGGGGTATTATCTTTAAACCAGCCTGAAACATTACCATCAATAGAAATGTTATTGTTGTCCCAAAAAGCAATTAATTTACCTAAGCCTAAACATCCTGCTAAAGAAGCCGCTTCATGAGAAATACCTTCCATCAAACAGCCATCACCTAAGAATACATAAGTAAAATGATCGATAATGGTGTGAGAAGGACGGTTAAAGTGAGCGGCTAAATTTTTTTCGGCTAAGGCCATACCCACCGCATTCGCAAATCCTTGACCGAGAGGTCCGGTTGTTGTTTCTATACCAGGAGTTAAATGAACTTCAGGATGCCCAGGTGTTTTTGAATGTAATTGACGAAATTTTTTAATTTCGTCTAGTGAAAGATCATAGCCGGTCAAATGAAGTAGCGCATAATGTAGCATCGATCCATGACCATTGGATAAAATAAAGCGGTCGCGATTACTCCAGTTTGGATTATTGGGATTATGAATTAAAAATTCTCTCCATAAAACTGTTGCAATATCAGCCATTCCCATGGGCATGCCAGGATGACCTGATTTCGCTTTTTCCACGGCATCTATGCTTAGAAAGCGAATCGCATCTGCATATTTTTTTTGGTAAGACATTTAAGATTCCCTATTTACCCCATAATCAGAAATATTCCAAAACTCCAATTTAAATATACTCACAGCAATGGGGTTTTTTGAAACGGCTCGCGTAACAAAGCAACCAGAGTTGTATTTAAAATACATGAGGATTGCGAGTTGAACGGCAACGCATAAAAAAATTCAAGTGCGAAGAGTATAAATTAAAAAACATCAACTATAACCGCATGCGCAATAATAATAGAGGAGCACAGGATCAGCAAACATAATAATTTTTTTCCGCCCATTACGCAGTAGGTGGCATTAATTTGTTGTCGGTAACGCCCAGACCAAGCCATTAATGCGGGAAGCAATGCCAACAAAACAGCACACCAAATGCCAGCATAATTCAGTGCTAGCATAAATGAAGCGGGATAAAACAAAACAACTATTAAAGGAGGTAAGAAAGTAAATAAATACACGATAAATTTATTTTTTTTGGTTTGGCTCAACGCCAAACCATCAAGTAAGAAATCAGATAAACTAATACCGACACCTAAAAAAGAAGTTGCTAAACAAATGGATGTAAAAATCCAAGCAAATAAAGTAATGCTTTTTTTGTTTAGTAAATGGCTCAATGTATTAGTCAGATGACTAGCAGATTGGCTGGATTGGGCAATTGTTAAAAGTTTATGGTTAGAAATAATTCCCATAATAGCCCCATTCCAAAAAATATAACAAATAAGCGGGATTAAACTACCGAAAATAATGACTTGACGTAATTGTTTAACATTACTATGAAAATAACTGCGTAAGCTTGGTATAATCGCGGCAAATCCAAACGATGTTATAATGATAGTAAGGCTATTAGGTAAGTAATGTATACTATTATCCTGTGCTAATTGTTTGACTGATATAAAAGGAAATAAAAATAATATTAGGAGAAAAAAAATAAGTAATTTTCCTCCCATTAAAATTCGATTTATTAAATCCACAGAATGTATTCCTTTGTAAACAATAGGGCTTAGACACAGTACAAATAAAATGGTTGTAACAATTGTTGAAAAATGGAAATTTATTTTCTGTAAGATATCTTGTAAAAAATCTGAACCACCCGCCATATACGCTGCTAACAAAGCATATAGCAATAATAAATAACATAACCAGGCAATGATCTCGCCTGGAACTCCCAAAGTTGCACGCGCCATAGATATTAAATGACTATTAGGAGGGAACCAAAGATTTACTTCTAAAATAAGCAACCCTCCCGCTAGCATAATACCCCAACAAACAATCAAAAAAAGTGATGAATCTAAAAAACCTGTTTGAGCTGTTGCAAGAGGTAAAGCTAACATCCCACCACCTATGGCATTGCCAGTAATTAATAAAATACCGCCCAATTGTTTTATATTCATAGGATTTATTAGTAAATGAAGCTTAAAATAATAATAAATAATGCTATTATCATTAAACTAAGTAATAAAAGCTTCCCTCCGGCAACTTGATATCCTAAAGCACATTTTTTTATATATCGTCCACTCCATGCCATCATAGCAGGAAGAAGTATTAATAAAATAGCACAAAGAATCCCTGCATAAGATAAAGCCATAATGAAAGCATGGGGATAATGATTGGCAATGAATAACGGAGGAGAAAAAGTAAGTGCGTAAAGAATCCACTTCTTTAAACCTTTTTTTTCAAGTTGTAATCCATCACTAAAAAAATCAAATAGACTTAAAGCTACTCCTAAAAAAGAAGTAGCAAAACATATAGATGTAAATATTTTTGCTAAAAAATTAACTAATCTATTATCCAGTAAATGATTTAAGGCAGATATTAAGTCGCTAGTGGAATGTCCTGAATGATACATGGATAGTAAACCTAAATTTCCATGAGTAGGTATGGAGCCCATAATAGTTAATTCCCACAAAATGTAGCAGAATAATGGAATTAAGCTGCCAATAAGAATAGTTTTACGTAGCATAAAAAAATCATTATTAAAATAGCTACGTAAGCTTGGAACTATTACTGCAAAGCCAAATGAGGTCATAATAACCGTCGTACTACTTAAAATAATACTTAGCTGATAGGCGTTTTCCAATCTAAATAAGTCATGAAAAGAAATAAAAGGAAAGATACAAATTACTAATAAAATAAAAGCGAATAGTTTGCTAGACATTAAAGCTCTGTTGGCATAATCAACCGAACCTAATCCTTTGTAAACGATTAAACTTAATAATCCTGCAAATAATAATGCGGAAAATTTTGTGGATAGATGCAAATGAAATGTTAATAGTAGATGTTGTAAGAAATCGCTGCCACCCGCAATATACGCAGCTAATAAAGCATATAATAATAAGAGATAGCTAAACCATGCAATGGCTTGACCAAACTTACCTAGGGTTTTTTTAGCCATACTAATTAAATTGCTGTTTACTCTATGCCAGAGATTAACTTCTAAAATAAGCAATGCAGCAGCAGTCATTATAGCCCAACACAATACTAAAAAAATTAGTGCATTTATAAATCCTAATTGTGCAGTAGCAATTGGCAGTGCTAACATTCCTCCTCCAATACTGGTACCAATGATAAGTAAAATGCCGCCGATAAGTTTATTGTGCATATTTATTTTTAATAGAGATACGGATCATTTTGGGGGCGTGTTTTAAAGCGTCGATGTATCCAAAGATATTGATCGGGGTGGGCACGAACAGCTTGTTCTAACAATTGGTTAAAACGCAACATATCTTGGTAATCATCTCCCTGGCCAAAATTTTCTAAAATAGGTCCGATAGTTATTTGATAACCTTTTCCTTTTGGAAGGCGATGATAAAATAGGGTGACAACTTGTGCTTCAGTTCGATTGGCATAGCGACTAGGTGTTGAGATGGTAGCAGTAGAAATGTTAAAAAATGGTGGAAAAATGCTGTGCGTAGGTCCATAGTCTTGATCAGCGGCATACCAAATAGCTTTGTTTTGTTTCAGAGTTTTAATAATTTGGCGAATAGCATGGCGATGTATAGGTTGCATCCAGTTAAAATTACGATGTTGTTTTAATAATCTATCGATTACTCGGTTCTTTTGTTCACGGTAAACCACATGCATCGGAAAAATATTAGAAAACAGACGCCCACAGATATCCAACGATGTAAAATGGGCACTTAAAATAAGTACCCCTTTTTTTTTAGCGAGTGCTTCTTGCAAATGCTCTAAGCCTTGTATATGAATTAGAGAATCTAGTTTATGATCAGGCATCCACCACGCCATGGCAGACTCAATGAGTCCCATTCCTAAGGACTGAAATTGTTTTTTAAGTAAATTTTTTCGTTCTTTATCGGATAATTCAGGAAAACAAAGTTTTAGATTAATTTCCGCAATACATCGAAATTTTTTTAATAAATAATAGGAAATACGACCTAAATTTTTACCAAATTGAAGTTGAAATCTATAAGGAAATTGGACTATGAAATATAGGATTCCTAATCCTAACCAAGTAGGCCAATAACGAGGATGTATCAGTTCTAAAAAATTATTTTGCATTAGGTAATAATAATCGATGTGCTATTTGTTGTTTAACTAGGTGCTGTTCAATAATCTCGTCAATATCATGTTGTGTTTCATAGTGATACCAGGTGCTTTCAGGATAAATTACCAGTATTGGCCCTAAACTACACCGTCCTAGACACCCGGAATGGCTTACTCGAATTTTTTGCTGCTGATTTTCAGTCAGTTGTTTTATCTTATTTTTTAAATAATCAAATAAGGACTTGGCGCCGCGTTTAGCACAACAATCTTTATTATTTTCCCGTAAATTAGTACATATGAAGATATGATGTTGATAATAGGACATAAATTTTATTTTAAAGTAAAAATAAGAAAGTTTTTACTTTACCAGAAATAAGCAAGTATCTCTATTAAACAGCCGTTTTATCTGCCTTAAAATTCGAATTTCTGGAAAAAAGCTGAAGTAAATCAATAAGGTGATCAAATGAATCTTTTTGAGTTAAACTAATAACTTTAAACAAGGAGGAAAACATTTTATGTCACATTTTATACGATACAGACCCCCCTCTTTATTACACCAATTACACCGTCTATCACAAGAATGGGATCAGTTGTTTGACCCCAGTCATTCACTTATTGAAGATAGTTCAATGGTAGAAACGAGTCATTGGGCACCCGCAGTGGATATTAAAGAAGAGCCTACTCGTTTTGTGCTTTTTGCAGATATTCCAGGTGTTGATCCGAAAGATATTGAAATTTCAATGGAGAATGGAATATTAACAATTAAAGGCGAGAGGGCTGCGATCCGCACCGAAGAAAATGAAGGATATACACGAATTGAACGATCCAAAGGAAGTTTTTATCGTCGCTTTGCTTTACCCGATACGGCAAACGCCGATAAAATAACCGCAGAAGGAAAGCAAGGGGTACTTAGAATCATTATTCCTAAAAGGGATAAAGCGGCGACCAAAAAAATAAAGGTGGAGGATCAAAAAGATTAATTTTTTAAGCGTCAGCCTATGAATTCAATTAGGAATTCGTGTATAAGCTAATAATCTCTAAGGAGATGTACTTAGTACGGTAGTGCAGGCCGCGCGTAGAGCGGGGATGACGGTTTTTCCAAACCATGAATTTCGCTTTAACCAAATATTATTGCGGGGTGAAGGATGTGGTAATGGAAAATACGTCGGAAGATAATCTATGTAGGCAGCTACAGTTTCTGTTAAATTTGTTTTAGCATGGCTACCCAAATAATGTTTTTGTGCATACTGACCAATTAATAAGGTGAGTTGAATGTTTGGAAGATTAGCTAAAAGTTTAGGTAACCAAGTACTTGCACATTCTTTTCGTGGAGGTAAATCGCCCGAAGGTCCTGTTCCTGGATAGCAGAAACCCATGGGAATGATGGCAATTTGATGGGTATCATAAAATGTTTTTTTATCAAGTTGTATCCAGTTTCGTAAACGATCTCCACTAGGATCGTTCCAAGGAATTCCTGTGTTGTGTACACGAATTCCTGGCGCTTGACCTACGATAAGTAAACGGCTCAGGTTGTGTGCTTGTAGTATGGGTCTGGGAGTTAAGGGTAAGTGATTGGCACAGAGTCGACACTCACGAATGTTTTTGATTAAAGGTGAAATTTTATTCATAACAGGATGTAGGTTCTATGCTCTTGTAATTGAACTTTGTTTTTTGTCGTGGATAGGATGCGAGTTGAGCTGCAACGCCGACAAAAGTTCAAGTGCAAAGAGTATACTTGCCAAATGGGTATTATACCCACTAAAGTAAGAGCTAAAAATAGGCTGCTTTATTTAATAGGTAGGATCTATGGAGTATAAAGAAACAGAGGTTTTATTAGAAGAAGATGATGGTGATGGAAGTAGTGATACTGAATTGCCACCTGATATTTTAGATATTGAAGATGAAGAATTAGATACATGGCCTGAAGAATTGGCCTTAGATGCATTAAATAAGAAAGCAAAAGTCTCGCCAGTTCGATTTTCACTTGAAAAACGCCGAGCTATTGAAGATTATTTAGAGCAACGACGATTACGAGAGGAATTCGATTATGAGTTTGAAAATGAGCTTATATCTGAAGCTTCTGATGCAACAAAAAGTGAGTAGCTATGCACTTTAAGTTTTTGGATTTTGAACAACCCATTGCAGAGCTTGGGGCAAAAATAGAAGAGTTGCGTAAGTTGGGTAACGATGCTGATCTTAATGTCAACGAAGAAATTAAACGTTTAGAACAAAAGAAAATAGAATTAACTGAATCTATTTTTCAGTCCTTAAATGCTTGGCAGATAGTTCAATTGGCCCGTCATCCACAACGACCTTATTTTTCAGATTATATTAACAGAATTTTTTCTGACTTTGATGAACTACATGGTGATCGAGAATTTTCAGATGACCCTTCTATTATCGGTGGAATTGCTTATTTAACGGATCAACCGGTGGTTATCATGGGTCAGCAAAAAGGGCGAACCACCAATGAAAAAGTCCTACGTAATTTTGGAATGCCTAAACCAGAAGGTTATCGTAAAGCGATTCGGTTAATGGAATTAGCTGAAAGGTTTAAACTACCCATTCTGACTTTTATTGATACACCGGGTGCTTATCCTGGAATAGATGCAGAAGAACGTAATCAAAGTGGTGCGATTGCCCAAAATTTACAAGTGATGTCCCAGTTAAAGACGCCTATTATTTCCACAATAATTGGAGAAGGTGGCTCAGGAGGAGCTTTAGCTATTGGTGTGGCAGACAGAATTTTGATGTTGCAATATAGTGTTTATTCAGTTATTTCCCCGGAGGGATGTGCCTCTATTTTATGGAAAAGTGCTGAAAAAGCGCCCGAAGCAGCAGAAGCGATGGCTATGAATGCGAATCGTTTATATAAACTCAAATTGATAGATGACGTGATTCCAGAGCCTTTAGGTGGTGCTCATACCGATTTTGATGAGACGGCAAATCAGCTAAAAATTGAACTTGTTAAGCAATTAGCACAAATCCAATATTTCTCTATGGAAAAATTACTCGAACTGCGTTACAACAAGATTTTAGCAATGGGTATTTAGTTTATAGCGCATCTAGTCAATCCAAGATCAGATATGAAGCTTATATCTATCGAAGTAATAGCTTTTACTTCAGGAATAGTCAATACCTTTTAACACGTTGTAGTTTATGGAATTGGTTTTTTGGTATATTGACCGTTTCTCTGTATGCAATCATTTTTTTTAATACCAAGCTGTATGCCGATATGAGTTTACAGGGAGTATTTTTATTTTTTCAGTTTTATGGGCTGTACCAATGGCGTTATGGTAGTAAAGAAAACAAGCCAATTGCTATGCAAGTAGTGAGTTTAACAACTTGCTTGTCGTTAGTGGTAGCGGCTATTATTTTATTTGCAGGCATTAGTTTTATTTTAAAACATAGTACTGATTCTACAACTATTTATGCCGATGCCACGATTACTGTCTTAAGCTTGATTGCTCAATGGATGATGAGCAAAAAATATTTACAGCATTGGGTTTTATGGATAATTATCGATTTAATTTCTATTAATTTGTATATCAGCAAAACCTTGTATTTAACAGCGTTGCTTTATCTAGTCTTTATGCTGTTATGCTTCAGAGGTTACTATCAATGGAGGGAAACTTTAAATAAATCGATATGGGCTCATTCCATCGCATAAATTAAATCTAATTTATCCTTATTATTTTATTTTTTCATAGATATTTCGATTAAGCTTTACAATTCCCAAGCAAATTTTGTATGGTTGACGTATGTTTACACACGAAAAACTTGAGTATTTATTAAAACAATACCCCACATCGGCTAGATTTTGGGTTGCCTATAGTGGAGGGCTGGATTCCCAAGTTTTACTCCATGCATTAAGTCGCATGTTCCCGAAAAAACGTTTACGTGTTATCCATGTCAACCATGGTTGGCATACTGATTCAATTAAATGGGCTAATATTTGTCAACATACTTGTGAAAAACTAGGTATTTATTGCGATATTGTTCCAATAGATGCTCAACCTAAATCGGGTGAAAGCCCAGAAGCATGCGCCCGAGCAGCACGGTATGGGGCTATGGCCAAACTAATTTCCACAGGGGATTATTTGTTAACAGCGCATCATCGCAATGATCAAACAGAAACTTTTTTATTACAACTGTTACGAGGTGCAGGTCTAAAAGGCTTAGCGAGCATGCAATTTTGTCAGGTATTTTCAAAAGCCTATTTGTTACGACCTTTATTAGATTTTACTCGTACAGAGCTTTATGAGTATGCTCAAGCGCATCAATTAACTTGGATCGAAGATGATAGCAATAGAGATTTACGCTTTAATCGTAACTATATTCGTCATCAAGTGTTGCCACTTATTCAGCAACGTTGGCCACAAGCAGACAAAACTATCGCAAGAGCGGCTACAAATTTAGCAGAAGCCCACTCATTGCTTGATGAAATAGCTCATCAGGATTGGTGCATGGTTCAAGGATCTGCACCGAATATAATAATTATTTCTCACTTAAAGAAGTTAAGTGCTAAACGCCAAACTAATGTTTTACGCTATTGGTTAAGGCAGTTACGTTGCTCTTTACCTAGTCAAAAACAATTACAACAAATTGGATTTTTATTAGAAAGTAGAATCGATGCAGCTCCCCAAGTTAATTGGGGAGATATACAATTACGTCGTTATCGAGATTATATCTATGTTCTTAATTGGGGAGAAAATGAAAAAAATTTTAAAAGAGCTTTGGTTGCGTGGAAGTTGGGTCAGACAGTGACATTGCCCTCGTCGGATCAATTGACTACAAAGCAGGTTATTGGCGCAGGATTGAACTATTCATTACTAAATGAACAACAAGTCGATGTGACTTTTCGTCAAGGAGGAGAAAGATTTTATGCAAGCAATCGTCAAGGTTCTCATCCATTAAAAAAATTATTTCAAGAATGGGGAATTCCTCCATGGCAGCGCAATAAGGTTCCTCTCATATACTATCAAAAGGAACTTATTGCTGTGGCTGGATATGATATAGATCCTCGTTTTGCAGCAAAGGAAAATGAGTTAGGTCTTGTTATTGAGCTTATTCCAAACTTTTCCAGTAATAATCGATTTTTCTAAACAATTAGTTAGAATCTTTTATTTAATTACCACGAATCTAATGCCGCCCCGCGATAATACGTTAACTAAAAGTTCTTGTTTACTTTGTTTAGCGATCTCTTGGAGTTGCGCGACATTAGCCACATCTATTTGATTAGCAGATGTTATAACATCTCCAGGTCGGATCCCCACATGCCAAGCCATACTATCTTCATCGGTATCAACGACTTCTACACCAATCCAATGACCTTGACCAGTAATAGTTTGATTGAAGTCACGTAATACTAATCCGTAGAGAAACGGATTATCATGTTCAGCAACTTTTTTATAATCTTTAGGATCAGTCAGGTTTATTACCGTATTGATGGTTTTACCCTTACGTAATAATTTAATAGTAATTTTATCTCCGACTCTTAACATGCCGACGATATTTTTTACTTGTCCTCCATTATGGATGGATATGCCGTTAATCGATTGAATAATATCACCGGTTTGAATTCCTGCAGTTTGGGCGGGTGAGTAGCTAGGCACCTGGGAGACTAATGCTCCGCTAGTCTCTGTGGAAATATGCAGCGCGGTGGCTAGTGCAGGTGTTAAATCTTGGACTAGCACTCCCATTAATCCACGTTTTACTGAACCATATTCGGCTAATTGTTTCATAACACCATGCGCCATATTAACAGGAATAGCAAAACCAATACCTATGTTTCCTGCATTGGAACCCGGCGCCAATATGGCAGTGTTGATGCCCATTAATTGTCCTTGCAAATTAATTAAAGCACCACCAGAATTACCTGGATTAATAGGAGCATCGGTTTGAATAAAATTCTCAAAACCTTCTATCCCCAATCCGGTACGCTGTAATGCGCTGACAATACCTGAAGTGACTGTTTGATTAAGTCCAAAAGGATTTCCTATAGCAGCTACAAAATCACCTACTTTTAGATTATCCGAATTTCCCAGAGGAATAGCGGTTAAATGATCAGGCGTAATGGTAAGTAAGGCAATATCAGAAGCGGGATCCGAACCTTTAAGTGTTGCTTTAAAAACGCGACCATCACTTAAAGTTACGGTGATGGTTTTAGCTTCATGAATAACATGTGCATTAGTTAAAATATAGCCTGCTTTAGCATCTACAATAACGCCTGAGCCCATGCTTTCAAAATGACGTGGGTAAGGATGCCCAGGTACAGGAGGTGGTAATTGATTGGGTGGAATATCGCCTTGAACAGAAACATTCACCACAGCCGGTAAAATAGGCTGCAACATCTGAGAGATACTATCTTTGTTTATTTGATGAGCTAAGCTAAAAGGCCAGCCGGCATAGCTTAAAGGGCAAAAACCGATCACGAGTAAGGAACTGATTAATAATTGGTATAATAGTTTTTTCATAGATGATATGAGATCAAATTAATAGCTTGTTAAGCTTAACGTATTTTTTGGTTTTGTTGCAATTATTGAGTATTATACACTCTAAAGGTTATTAAATGCGCTATTATTCTTTCTGGGATCAGTTAATTATTCATATCGATGAAGCGTTATCTTCCATACAGCCGCTTTCTGCTGCTACTCGCCCCAGTCCGGCCGAAATTTTGACAACGCAAGATAGCGGCTTAAATAAAAAAGAACGCCAGCTTTCAGGCGGCTTAATGCGAATAAACCATGTGGGTGAAGTTTGTGCCCAAGCACTATATACCGGTCAAGCGATTACTGCTCGCTGCAAAGATACTAAACAAAAATTAAAAAAAGCCGCGAGAGAAGAGGTTGATCACCTTAGTTGGTGCCAGCATCGTATTCATCAATTAGATACTCACGTTAGCTATTTGAATCCCTTTTGGTATATAAGTGCTTTATTAATAGGTTTGACTGCCGGTTTAGGGGGAGATAAGGTGAGCTTAGGTTTTTTGGCTGAGACAGAACATCAAGTAGCAAGGCATTTGCATAAGCATTTGAATAAATTGCCTTTACAGGATAAAAAAAGTCGTGCAATTGTTGAACAAATGCGTAAAGAAGAAATGGAACATGCTCTAACCGCTGAAGATGCTGGCGCTATTCCTTTACCATTAGTCATTCAATGGGGTATGCAAGGTTTGGCTAAATTTATGTCTATAGTTGCTTATCGAATTTGATCGTTGTATCAGAAAAAGGTAAATTTTTTGCAAACATTATTTAAAACATTACTGCAATTTTGTATGCTGAAAGCATTAATTATCCTTGCAATAACGGCTGTACTCTGTTTTTTATTGCCCATTGTCTATCAGAAATACCAGCAACGTTTAGGCCGTAATTCCTATATTTTAAGCGTTGCATTACTAGAGTCTATTTATAGACCGTTATTGGTATTGATTGCTATTATGGGCATACTTTATGCTTTAGAGTCACTATGTATAGATTGGAAAGGGATTAGCGCTGTTCAATTTTATTTAATTCGAAATTTAGCCTTTATAGGGTTACTCGCTTGGTTTTTATGGCGGTTTGCTTCTTTTGCTGAAGAAGCTTTTCTCCAAGCCTATAAAAACAAAACTATTGATAAAACCCTAGTCCATGGAATAAGCCAGATCGCAAAATTCGCGATTATTATTTTAACTGCTTTATCCTTATTTCAAACTTTTGGTTTAAGCATTGCAGGAGCCTTAGCTTTTGGTGGCATGGGAGGCGTAGTTATAGGATTTGCCGCTAAAGATCTGCTCGCTAACTTATTTGGTAGCTTCATGCTTTTTTTAGATAGGCCTTTTGTGATAGGTGATCAAATTAGCTTACCTGCACTTAAAGTGGAAGGTACTGTAGAAGCAATAAGTTGGCGTGTTTGTAGAGTTCGAATGCCTGATTGTCGTCCTGTGTATATTCCTAATGCTTTATTTTCAAATTTAGTCGTAGAAAATCCATCAAGAAGAAAATATAGACGATTCTATTGTCAAATTAGTTTACGTTACCAAGATTTAATGAAGGTTCCGGCTATATTAGAAGACATGCAAGCATTATTAAAAAAAAATACAGCGATTGATAAAAATAGACCTATAACCGTTAATCTTAACGAACTGGGGAATACTTCTCTTAATTTAGTAGTGATAGCTTATACCAATATCGTTAACAGTACAGACTTTTTAAAGATACAACAAACCTTGTTTCTGGAGTTATTAGCGTGTATTCAACAACATGGGGCTGAATGGTCTTTCCCTAGTCATAATGTATATTTAAATAAAGAAGCAGGTGAATTGATTAACTCTCAAAATAAAATAAACAATGAAGTTAAAACTTAGTATTATAGGTTGTGGGCGCTTAGGTAAAACCTTAGGGGCTCTGCTTGTCGGTACAAAGCTTGTTTGTATTCAGGATATCGTTAATTTAAGTAGAGTTAGTAGTGCAAAGGCTGTTGCTTTTCTAGGGCAAGGTAGAGTTTGTTCGACCCTTAAACAACTTAAACATGCCGATATCTATTTAATTGCTACTCCTGATGATCGTATTGAATTTATAGCCCAACAAATAACTTTGCAAGGTACATTAAAGTCAGGGGACGTGGTTTTTCATTGTAGTGGTTTGTTATCCTCTGAATGCCTGAGCTCCGTTGCGAGTTTAGGTTGTCATGTAGCGAGTTTACATCCAGTTTTTAGTTTTTCTGAGCCGGTACTGGATATAAAAAACTTTAGTGGAACGTATTTTGCATTTGAAGGCAGTGTAGAAGCTTTAGAGCGATTGTTACCATTACTTAATGCTATGGACGTAAAGATATTTTCAATCGAAAAAAAAGATAAGCCGCTTTATCATACTGCCAGCATATTGGCATCTAATTATTTAATAACCTTATCGGCTATGGCTAAGGATTGTTACTCTAAAGCTGGCTTAAATGGTACATTAGCTGAAAATCTTACATTAGGACTCATGTCGCAAGCCTTAGGCAAAATACAAAGATTGAAGCCTAAAGAAGCATTGACGGGGCCTTTGCAACGAGCAGATAGAGACACTTTAAAAAAACATTTATCTGCGTTGAAATCTTTTCCCGACTTAAAAAATATATATATAAGCTTGGGGAAAGCTACATTAGCATTGACTAGACATGAAGAAAGCCTAAAAAGATCATTAACGCAGATTTTTAATAGGTAACTTAGAACTTTAGGCAGCAGTAGATGTTAATTTGCGAATTCTAGCTAATAAACGACTTTTATGTCTAGCTGCTTTGTTTTTATGAATAAAACCTTTATCTGCCATACGATCAATTATTGGCAGAGCGATTTGATAAGCTGCATCAGCTTCCGGCGCTTTTCCACTCTCAATAGCGACAACAACACGTTTAATATATGTTCGCATCATAGAGCGATAGCTAGTATTATGCTGGCGGTGTTTTTCTGCTTGTCGTACACGTTTTTTTGCTTGTTTTGTATTGGCCAATGGACAACCTCCTGAATTAACAACAAACGAACTTATACAATAATAGAATTAATATAAGTCGAGTAAAATAGGCGCCAATCATGCCCTTGTAGAGGTTATTTGTCAATCGAGAGAAGAGTTATTATCATTTATTTCCAAGGAATCTTCTGCATCATGAGTTTTATTGGATTTTGTGTTTGAAAAGTCTTGAGCCGAAAGATTTTTGTTCGATTTATCTGACTCTGACTGGGCATCTTGATCTTTATCAGACTTAACCGGAGGAATATCCTCTTCAATTTCGTCGGAATCTTCATCATCTTCAGTTTTATTAACTTTGGGTGGAGTCGAAGTATCTGCTGATGGAGAATTTGATAGATTTTTATATTCGTCTAATGAATTAGTTAATTTTTTTTCAGGGGTCACCACTGGCAGAACTTGTTGAGAAGTTATCATTGGTATGGGCGAAGGCGGGATTAAGTAATAATCTAAAAGCTTGCGAGCAATTTGTGGGGCTGGCGTAACGCTGTTCTGGATAACGATAGCAAGAGCAATAGAAGGTTTTTCAACGGGGGCAAAAGCAATAAATAATGAATTATCGCGCAGTTTAGCAGCGACTGTCTTGGTATTATAACGCTCATCGTTTTTTAAACTATATACTTGAGCAGTTCCTGTTTTGCCTGCTAAGGTATAGGGAACCCCTGGAAAAAAGCGTTCAGCCGTTCCTCCTGGTGCATTAACAACATGTTGCATGGCGGTACGGATAAAACTCAAAATATCTTGAGGTAAATTAATGGGCTCTAAACGTTGTGGTTTAATAAGCGCTATTGTACCATTGCTATTGCGCCAGCTTAATACAACATGAGGTTTCCAACGCTCTCCCCATTCTGCCAGTGCGCTGACTGCGAATGCTAACTGTATCGGAGTCACTAATAGAAAACCTTGGCCAATGCCGCAGTTCAATGTGTCTCCGCCATACCAGGGTGTATTATAGGACTTTTCTTTCCATTGAGGATTAGGTAGAACTCCACTGCTTTCATCAGGCAAATCGATATTTGTTGGGCTTCCAAATCCAAATCGCTTTAAGCTAGTGTAAATTCGATGTATCCCCATACGTAGGCTCAGATTATAAAAATAAATATCAGAAGAGACAGTCAACGCTTTAAGTAAATTGACATCACCATAAGCATGACGACGAAAGTTATGATAGATCCTTCCTTTTCCGTTTATTTGAAATTCTCCAGTATCATGAATGCTAAAGGTGGGAGTTACCACATTTTCAAGAAGAGCTCCTGTACTGATGAAAGGTTTGATGGTTGAACCAGGGTGATAAGCACCACGTAAGGCGCGATTAAAGAGAGGAGTTCCTGGTTCATTTTGTAATATTTCGTAATCATGTTGTCGAATCCCGCTTACAAATAGATTAGGGTCAAAAGAGGGATTGCTGACAAAGGCTAGAACTTCACCATTCCGAGGATCTAAGGCTACTATAGCCCCTTTTTGGCTACCTAAAGCTTGTTGTGCAAGTTTTTGCAAATTACTATCGATAGTTAAAGTAATACTTCTGCCGGCTATAGGTCGAGTTTGTTTTAATACACGTATAATTTGACCATGCACATTTGTTTCTACCTGCTGATAGCCGACAGTACCATGAAGTTGGGCTTCATAATATTTCTCTACGCCTGTTTTGCCAATGAAATTACTTGCACTGTAATTGACCGGATCAACATTCTGCAGTTCTTTCTCATTAATTCTCCCCATATAACCGACTATTGCAGCAAAAGAAGTACCTTGAGGGTAATAACGTATCATTTGCGCTTGAATAGCTACACCTGGAAAGTGATATCTTTCAAGTGCAAATTTAGCGACTTCTTCTTCATTTAATTTTAAACGTATTGGGACGGGTTCAAAACGATGGTGTAAGTGTCGTTGACGGTTAAACTGTTTTAAATCCTCAGTGTCTATTTTTATGAAAGAGCTTAATTGTTGAATAGTAGCATCTATATTTTTTACTAAATCAGGCGTAATAACAAGATTAAAAATAGGTTTATTCTCTGCCAATAAGACGCCATTTCTATCATAGATTAAACCGCGATTGGGCTCGATCGGCACGAGACCTAGCTGATTTTGACGGGCTAAAGTAGTATAAAGCTTATGTTGAAAGACTTGTAAATAAATTAGCCGACCCAGTAACAAGATGCTTAGAAAAGTTATACCGATAAGTATAGCGATAGCCCTACGCTTAAATAATTTATGCTCTTGATGAGTGTTTTTAAAAGTATTAATTGGCTTGAGCATAAAGTTGATCGTGCCTTAGCTTAATGCTGAGTAACAGCATGTGTCCTTGTTATACTCTTCACACTTGAATTTTCTGTCTAGGTTGCGATTCAAATTATATTCCCTCTAAAGCACAAATGTAGGCTTAATGATGACATTTTTGCTCAAATTTATCGTTTACAATTGAGTAAACTATCGCCAGAGATATAAAGAAGTATTTTATCAAATATTTAATTTTTCTGAGTATATAAAAAACTAAAGGTTTAAGACAGGTCTAAATAGTATATGATTTCTTCACATGAGTTATTTAGTAAAGCTAAGCAGTTTATCCCAGGGGGGGTTAATTCCCCAGTTCGTGCGTTTAATGCTGTGGGCGGTGATCCGATATTTTTTTCACATGGGAAAGGAGCCTACTTATTTGATGTTCAAGGTAAATCCTATATTGATTATGTAGGGTCCTGGGGTGCATTAATCCTTGGACATGCTCCAGAAAAAATAGTGCTTGCTGTCGAAGACGCCGCTAAACGGGGGTTAAGTTTCGGTGCCCCTACGTCTGCAGAAATTGACTTAGCAGAAAAAATTTCTAGCTTAATGCCTAATTTAGCGAAAGTGCGTTTAATGAATTCAGGCACCGAAGCAACTATGACCGCAATACGCCTTGCTCGAGGTTTTACAGGCAGAGATAAAATTCTAAAATTTAATGGCTGTTATCATGGCCATGTTGATGCATTGTTGGTAAAAGCAGGTTCCGGATTGGCCAGTTTTGGTATACCCGATAGTGCAGGGGTCCCCCAAGTAGTGGCTCAACAAACCTTGAGCGTTGACTTTAATAATCTCGAGCAAGTGACGCAAATGTTTATGCATTATGGTAAAGAAATTGCTGCGGTCATCGTAGAACCTATCGCAGCTAATATGAATTGTATTTTACCATTATCTGGTTTTTTAGAAGGATTGCGCGAGTTATGTGATTATTATGGGAGCATACTTATTTTTGATGAGGTAATATCAGGATTTAGAGTCGCTTTAGGTGGTGCACAAGACATCTATCAGATTAAGCCCGATTTAACCACACTCGGTAAAATTATTGGTGGAGGTTTACCAGTGGGTGCCTTAGGTGGTCGAGCTGAGATTATGGACTGTTTAGCACCCGAAGGAAATGTTTATCAAGCAGGTACTTTATCTGGGAACCCCATTACGGTGGCAGCAGGCCTTGCTACTTTAGAGACAATCAGTCAAGCAGGATTTTATTCTGAATTAAATTTAATAAATGAAAAACTAATATCTGGATTATTAGAACTTGCGAAAGATGCGAATATTAATTTTCAAGTACATCATGTTGGAGGCTTATTTGGTTTACTTTTTAGTAAAGAGGCCGAAATTTATAATTATCAACAGGTAAAATCGGCTGATCAATTACTTTTTAAAGAATTTTTTCACAGAATGTTAGCGGAAGGTATATATTTTTCACCTTCTGCTTTTGAATCGGGTTTTACATCAAGCGCACATGGAATGCAGGAAGTAGAACTTACTTTAATTGCGGCAGAAAAAGTATTTAGTAAGTTAAATGAACAGAATTTAGTCCCCGCCTAATTA
>Ga0075370_10000084_pt1 | contig 28684 bp, 17 predicted proteins | sample EndMethybrTD3035_FD_71398 | JGI IMG/M metagenome (GOLD analysis project Ga0075370, IMG submission 71398) | Populus endosphere microbial communities from Tennessee, USA - Endosphere MetaG P. TD hybrid TD303-5 | ecosystem: Host-associated > Plants > Roots > Endosphere | place: USA: Tennessee... | reverse complement strand
AACATAAAGGCCCAAGTTGTTTGGTGAATTTTGAATAAAATGTTTTTAGGATGGGATGCAAAAAATGATAGTTTTGTTAATTTGTAGTGTAAAATTTTGTGGCTGTGGGTATTGAAGCGACAAGGGAAAGCCATTGTTCTGGGTGATGAGGAGGAACCCGAACAACCAAAGAAGAAAGATAGATCCCCTTTTTTAGTAGGCAACTTCTATTCCTAGGAAGTACTTCAGAGTTCCCAGATCCTTGATCTCAAGCGCCTTACTGATCTACGACCACCCTTGCTTGTTTCCTATCAATCCAATTCGAAAGGGCCTTTCGAGCCGGTTGGTTGCCCTTGTAACCTTAACTATAGCTAGCCCGCGCGCGGGAGCCTTCTTTTGAAGCTGGTGTCTGAGCCGGGTGAAGAAGTCAATATAGATGAAACAGTCGTTTATGCAGTTGTTGCTCCTGCTTATTTGCCACTTTGTTAACTACCACCCCCTCAAGATCCACCAACGACTGGCACCAGTAGAGCGAGCCACCTCGCCCGCAAAGAGCCCAAATGTGCTATAGAAAGAGCGCGCCTGGCACAAATTTAGTTAGCCATAGCGAGACCAAACGAGACTAAGAAGCCACAGGTTCACTCACCTCCTGAGTATTGATCTTCGACTCCGTCCCTAGAAACGGAGTGTTCTTTTTTCACCGGGCCAGCCCGACCCACATTACTCGCTTCTCCAGATTATTAGTACTCTCATGGCTAGGCAACCCTTCGCCCCGTACCGATGCGATTGGACACCGCGCATCTCGACCAGCTCGTTCCAGCGAACACTGACTTTGAGGAGAAATCCTTTCCTGAATGAAGGTGATGCTATTTTGATCGGTGATCATAGGAAGATAACATAAGCAGCCTACTGCGAATGCTTTCTATGGCTCAAACCAAAGAACAACCCATTGCTCCTTACTTGTTGAAAAGACGTATAAGAAGGTAGGACCTTGCCTAACAATTTGAAGATTACAGGAACCCCTGTTTACGACCGTTAGCAAGGCTTTTTGACTCTATAGTCGTACTAAAACATCATTGGTTGAATTCATTCTCATAGTTGTCTTTATTTATTCAGATGCTTTCTTTCTTAAGCCTCCTTTTCTGCCGCCGCCTATCATAACGTGGACGAGGCCTGCTCCGAGGTGGGTTGGGTGCCTCTCGTTGAAACGAAATTAAGGTCTATGAATGACTTTTCCATCAATGAAAAGATCACCTGGTCAAATTCACCAAAAGACAATCACAGATTCAGACAATGAGTAAATACTCTTTTCAAGAAACCCGCAAAAGGAAGCCTGCCCTATGATTACCAACCTCCGTAGTCTTTGTTGGGAACGTCAAGATAGGAATAAGGAAGCACCAAAAGGACCCCAGGTTGCTCTGTTCACCCAAGCAATACGTCATCAAGGTGTAAATATAGTCAGCTCACTTTCAAGCAAATCAACAAAATAACTTATAGTACAAGGAAACCAGATAAACATGACAATAGTCTTTCGACGCAAAATTCACATAGATAAGAGCAAGAGAACAAGATTCACAATATTTCAAGAGAACCCACACAAAAAAGGGAACGGGATACCGTTATATTGGGTCAAGGTTTGCACACTCCAACTCCCACTCTCAATGCCTTTATTTAGGTCAAGCTCCAACAGGTAGATTACACTAAAAGAAATCCACTCAGACTAACAACCTTTTTCACTTATTTCTTTTGAGAAAGACATTTTCATATACTGGTTCAATCAGACAATAATAATAATAAAAAGAATATTCATGAGGATGTTGAAGATTTATTCACATCTTTATTAGAGCAAGGGTTGATCGAGCTTCCCGAACCTAAGAGACCGGATGAGGTGGGACGAGTAGGAGATCCCAAATACTGTAATTCCATCGGGTTATTTGTCATCCGATAGATTATTGTTGAGTTCTTAAAGTTTAAAAAGTTTGAAAATGATGGTGTCATTGAAATAGACCCTCCTAAGCAACCTGTGGTCACTTCAAATGCTTGTAATAGTTGGAGATATTCTTTGCCCGATAGCTGAGATCTCGCCAAGCATAGCCTATATCTAGTTCTAGCACCGGAAGAGCAATTTCAGAGGATCTCAAAATATGATGAAAGATATATTCAAGGAGAATGGAGCACTCGTGTTAGCCGAAGGAGTAGGGAAGTCTGGTTTGGGCAACTCCTTATACTGAGACTTGCAAGAGCCGGTGGAAAAAAATCCTTATGATCCGGTAGAAGCTGGAGCTGTGGAAAATCAATCCTCCATTTTCCATTCCTGTAAAGATGTTAGGTTGCGCAGCCAAGCCATGGGCAAAGACGCGCTATTCTCAGAAAGAGACGGGAGTTCACCTGATTGTAGTTGAGGAGAGTAGTCAATATTTAGACGCAGCAGAGAAGTTGAGTGGCACAGCCCATGAGGAATGGACTTGAGCTCGGGGCAGCCCCTTATTGTGAGAGATTAAAGGGTGGCGGGCACTCCATCCACAAAAAGAGACTGACGTTTTTTACAATTGATAATGGAGAGGACTCTAAGGGTGGGAGGCGATGGCCCATCAACTGCCAATGACCTGAGTCGGTCACACTTCTCAATCCGCATTAAGCGGTTGTTTATCAAATTTCATACCAGAAAAAAAAGTACTCGCATTCTTAACTGCCTTTCTTGGTGCTTCATTCACTAGAAGTACTCCCTCGAATGAATGAGCTATAAGTGATAGCGTGCTTTCTTGTTAATTAACTATAAGGCCGTGGTTAGGTCTTTTTTTCTATACTGGATGACTATTTAAAAAAGCTCTTTCCACTATCAGGTACTAAAGGCTTTCTTCTTCCAGTGGTAGTAGCCCTCCGCCGTGATTCTCATCCTCTTCTTTCTTTTAGAAGCTTGCTTACAGTCATCCAGTGGTATCGCTTGCTTACTTGCTTACAGAATCACTCACTCCCTGTCTTTCAGTGCTTGAATCCCGGATCAGAGGAACTGCGTGCTGGTTTGTACACGAATGCGTGCATGAAAGAGCATACTAGTCTCCGAGCTCCCTTTCTTATGCTGCTAGGCTAGATCTGGTCTCCCTGGTTGCTTTGGTAAAGAGTTCGCTTGGGTTGGGTGGTGGCTGTGAAGTTATAGCTGGGTGCTTTCTTTATTCAAGAGCCAGAGCCCAACATTTGTCACACTCACGCTGGAGCAATTGAAATATTACGACTGGTCCTTGATTCACCGATTCCGCTAACGGGTACAGGCAGGCCCCATGGGGGAGATATGAGTGGGAGGGACAGGAGAGAACAACCAACAACGCCATCCAGTGCAGACATAGAAAGCCAAGCCGGGAAGAAGCTATCTGTGGTAGTATCGCAAGGCCGGTTCCTCCAAAGCCTGAAGAGTATCTCCATCCTCGTTCGGATTGGACTTACCGGGTGATTGTCAAGGGGAAGGACCTAATCGTCACTTTCTTGGCTATGGGCAAGATCGGCTTGGGGTGAAGACTGAGTCATCAAATCATATAAGACTCAAAGGAGTGCCCAAGAAAGATGAATGGGTAGAGGTCGGAAGGAAATGCGGAGGTCCATCAACCGAAATAAAATCCCCCAATAAGGCGGCTAGAATGAGCAGAAAAAGGAACTGAGGGAAAAGAGTAGCCACCGAAGAAAGGCGGCAAAAAGACCCTCTCCGATGAAAGTTATCTCCTTGATAGGGGTATGAATATCCCTACAACCAGAAGATATCTGAAAGAGCTAATGTCTTTGCAGAAGCCTAACATAGTGATTTTACAGGAACCAGAATGGAAGAGGACTCAGTTTGTCGGCTTGGAATCAAGGACAACTTTGATTACGTAGCTTCTTTCTAGAGGGCTCTAAGGAGGCATTTGGATGTACTGGAACCCCGTGAAAAAAGTCAAATTTAAAAGGACAAGCAATTCATGACTGCTATAGTTACTGAAATAGAAAGGGGGAAACTTGGAAAATCAATCCTGTCCCTTGGTGGCCGAAAGCACGGTTTCAGAATTTAGTTAATACCGCTCCGTGGGGTCGATCAACAGGGATTTCAACAGATACAGAAGATTTATTCTACACTGTGACTGCCTGGGCTTACCCAGATATCGATGAATAACCTGACAAATCCAGAGGAGTAGATAGAACACATGTCCAGCCTTTGCCCTCCTCGGATTGAGAGATGAAGGATGAGCGACCCGCCTCGCCTGGAAGAGCAGAATAGACTTGTCTTCCACTCTTACTGCAATTGATGGGATGGATAGAAGGCGAAAGCCGCTTTTGCCAATCAAAGCCCCGGTTTGAAACCGATGGAACCCAAAGGAGGGCATACCATATCTTGCTGCTTGGATCCCGCCGCTTTGTTTTGCCTTCCGCCATTCGTTAAGAAAGCCAGACCACTTTCCAAGAACAATCAAACTACACCTAACTAGGGGACACTGACTCGGAGGACTTGCTCATACAACTGAACTGCCCTTCCATAAACTAAAGTAGCAAAAAGAATAATAAAGAGAAGACATGTGAAGGAGTACGCCCGGTTCACCTGGATTCCCTACCAGGGAATCCAGGATATACCAGGTTCTACCACTGCACTGACTGACGGATCGACCAATACCTATCGAGGTTAGCTTTAGATAACTCTATGAGAATCTTGAACTCGAAGGAAGAGCTAGGCTTTGAGCCCTACCTTGATATTCCTCGCCCACCCGCTTGCTTACGGTGGTTGACTTTCACCGGGAGAATACCAATTTCATTTCTAGGAGAAGGCCACTCCTGGATTTCATTCTTAGTGATCCAGTTTTCGCTGATCCGAGACTGATGGGCATCATCCGCTACTTCTCATGATGGTGGGGAAAAATTCCACATGAACGAAAAAACCACCTATGAAACCGGCATGGCAGCACCCAATTCTCGATCATCTACTTTTATCCTTTAGTTTAGAAGCAAGTATCCATTTTCCAAGCTACAGGGGCAAGGCAATCCATCCAGCGAGAAAAGAAAGTCGTAGGTTTTCCAGAGGAGTGACGTAGACAATCTGCCGTAGTCATCGATGATAGGTTTCCCTATTAGAGGAAGACAAAGCTAGCCCTTTCTTAGGCGCATACGGTCTATTCCCGAGGGTTTTTCATCAATCGAATTGCCGGGACAAGCGCTTCTACTTATGTTATGACCTTGGCCCTATGCTTTCTAAAGGAAGTCTACCGAAAGCCTTTGGTACTTGTCTTACCTGATCAATCACTAGGCAGGGGGAAGCTTCTTTAGCTTACCTTTTCTTTTTATGCTGTTCTTGAAAGAGCTACTCTTACCTTGCAAACTGGCAAACCAGATCTCGTCCTGATCGAGGAAAAGGTATAGTGAGCCCTTTTTCGAAGCATTGGAGTATATAAGGCCAACCAACCTATTTCCGTTGGTCGATCAATCAAAGAAAGGGATCGATTCACTTAGGAAAATCATCAATAATCTCAGTAACCAGAGCCACAGAGAGGGAGTCACAGACTTCACTTCCTCAATAAGATATAGATTGACTTATCTCTACGACAAGCCTCCTAAAGAGTGGCAACTCTAACTGGTGGATTTCCACTACTACTATCAACAAATCTCAACAACCATAGCCTGCCCAGAATCTCAGCTAGATTCCACTACCAACTCCAACTAGCATTCAGGGATCCCCGCCACCAACAACCCTCAATGAGCAGCCTTCTTTTGGTTTGATTGACAGCTCGTTTGTTAGTCAATCCCAAGAGCGAGAGTAGGCAAGTAATAGCAAGGTCACTCTAAAGAGGTATTTGTTACCTTCGGGAATCTGCTCCGCCTCTCAGCTGCACCGCAAAGCACAGCTTTCTGGTCGGTCTGGAGATAGCACGCACCGCAGAGCTGTTTACCGCTCTGTGAAAGAAGATTCCTCTGTCGACTACAGAGATTTACGAAGTTACTCATTCCATGACCTGAGGCCAGGGATAGGCTCCTGGGCATTGCTCGACGCCTTTGCAATGGCGGACAGACATGGCAGGCTTCGGGAGCCCGGTCGACTTCATTCTATGTAACCGCGCTGTTAATTCGAGAGCCGTCAGGGCTCATAACTCGGCTCCAGCGGTGAGCTCGGGTCGCGATCTATCGATCCGCCAGGATCCAACCGCTATCCCAAAAAACTCCTTGGTGAGCCGGGTCTCGGGATCATAGGGGGTAAACCGGACATCTTACTCTACGAGATTATGGAGTGAAGATATGAAAGCTGCATGCGCCTCGGAGAAACCGATGTGTAGGCTTATTCCGTGTCCCGGCTCTGGACTGACGGGGCGAAGCGAAAGCTTTACAATAGACCTAGATCCGCCTCACTCGATTGAAAGTCTATGATTGTCTGCTATGAGTAGAGAGGAGAGGTGAGAGGTAAGGATTCACATAGGATTTTTCTTTCTCGATGGGGGAAAGCTTAAGAGAGTGGTCAAGCCAAGAAGAATCGAATCGGGTGGGAGCATTCGACTTCATCAGTCGGGTTCGCTTTCCCTTCTGTCTGTGCTAGCTAGGCTAAGCTAAGTCTGACGTCTTGCTGCTTTAGTGGAGCCGGTGGCTTGACAAAGAGAGTACGGGAAGAATTCATTCCTATGCTAATGAATCTGATGCCATTGATTCTGTTGTAATGCTAGCGAAAGGCTTTAAACGAATACCTGGCTCAAGGGAATAAACTGGCTTTCTTCTCGGCTATGGGTCATGGGAGAGAGAGTGATTTTAGAATGTCTTTCAGCTAGTGTTTAAATAAGCGCTGCACGAATGGCAAGCTCCGGTCTTCTCTTATCCACTGCAACTTTCATTATTGCAGTTAGCTTGACTCCTGGTATAGCTCGTAGTAAGCATAGAGGAGTAGCTGTCCTTCATTCCAGTGAATCTTTTTACTTTAGAAAGAGTTCCCCCCGAATCCATACATTTTGAGGTCCCAGTCAGCTAATGGGACTAGAGTTCCAGTTTAGGAATATAACGGGTTGAGGAATTCTTTCTGGATCTAATTCCTATTATGTGGGATGAAATTACTCTACTAGGGGCTTTAGCTAATAGATATATATCTATTATGCCAGCGAGGAAGAGATCTAGTTTGAGTGGGAGTTTTATTGGGACTTCTATTACATCTCGCCCAGTGGCAGTTTTAACGGTAGAGGGCTTATATATAATTCTAATTTCTATTTTCTGGCTGGGGTATAGCTATAGATAAGATATCCTGGGGTGTCACCGAAAAAACCGGGTGAATTTCTTGTTGTCTCTGCCGGGTCCAGGAATTTCTCTCTCTATAGGACCAGTGCCAGTTGGCGTGATAAGATAAGCGCTTTATAAGACCTCTAAGCCTGAGAGTTCTGTTCCATTTCGTAAATAATGTTCAGTGTGAAGTACTTCCATTCGCCCCTCCTCCAATTGCGGACTCCTTGTCAGAAGAGTTATCAAGCGCAAGGGAAAAGACTAGCAAGCCAATTACAGTCTTAAGGGTTGGTGTTCGAATTCTCTTCTCATTGGATCCAGTTGGAATTGTAGTTCTCTTTGCTGTTGTGCCAAGCGAGGGAGTTCTTTGATAACTCTACCGGTGCAGGCAAGTTTACTCGCTTCTCCTCGAATTGCATAAGAAAGATGGTTCTGGAGAGAAATCCTACCCGCAAGCATTTGCTTATAGAATGGTGGAGGGAGGAAGAGGTAGCAATACATTCCGCCTGATGCTTGATCACTGCATTCGTGATATATCAAATGAGCTCTCCGATCTATGATGAATAGTTCCTTTTATAGGATCATATTTCTTTCTAGTCCTAAGCATTTTAATTGGACCTTTCTCCTTGACTTCAGTTTTGGAATATTTTCATACGGGATTGGAACGACCTATGTTGTAACGGAGGAGAGAAGGTGAACCAGCTTCCTTTGGTCGCCTCTCCCGTCTGGTCGAGTAGCTTTCGCTCCTTCCTACTTACTTAATTATAAGCGGCTACGTGGCCTATTGGGAGCTTTTTAGTCATAGTGGGAGCTTTCGGAAATCACTTTGCAGGTCAAGATCATAGGAAGAGGGAAGAACAAGGGAGAAGATCTTTTTTAAAAGAAGACGATTCCAAAACAAAAGAAACTCAAAACGGAGAATAGGATGCCTTAAAGGTAAGGTAAATAAGAAGAATCATAAATTAAAAAGAAAATAGCTGCCTAGCCCGCGGGAAACAGAAGGTTAGGAAGGGAGAAAGGAGATTTTCCAAGACTACTGAAAGAGCACAGATTCGGCTTGGGAGTTCTCACTCGGGCTACTAATCTCCTCTTCTCCTACTCATAAGAACCAGAACAGGCACTCGTAATCGTCCCTAACCTCTGTCTCTAACCTATTCCCTTTCCTCTGTCCTTTTACCCTTTGAACAGCAAGCCGGAACTGGATTACATTTCAATAGAGAAAGCTATCAATGGTCACATTGAGACGGGAACAGATGGGAAGTTCGCCCTCCAGTTCTATTCCTTTGGATGAGACGGCGGTGAGCAATCGATAGAGAGCAAGGGATGCTAGCGCTCTTCTACTCATATTCCTTGCTTCAGTTGGTTCAGGAAGCTTTGGCATCGAGACGCATTACGATAGCTATAGCTAGGCCGGGTGGGATTCTCTATCGGATGGTTATTCATCAAGTGGATCCTTTGCCCCTTACCTCAGTAGCTGGGAAGGCAGGCCCTTAGCTTCAACTAGTTCAGTTTGAGTTCAGGAGTAGTTGCATTGCTAGTAGGCAGAAAATCAGTAGTGCGTTAGCTTATCTGTTCATTTTCAAACAACCCTTGTTTGTGCTCCTTTATCTTTCTAAGCCGCTCTCGCTAGCAGGGAATCTAGTTCAGCAAGGTCCATACCTCCATACCATAGGGTAGGGTGAGCTCGCTTGAAGCTGGGGCGCGTCTGGTGGTATCGTATATAAGATCACACGGCTGCTTTTAGGAGCGATCTGTTCATCCAACTCGAAATCTCGTAAGAGAAGAATCTGACGCCCAAAATTCTAATTCTTATGTCTTTCTTGGCCGGCAATTTACGACAAGTCTTTCTGAATTTTCGCGAGCAAATTACAATAAAAAAAAGTTTAATTAAACATGGATATATTTCTTTCTGATCACATCACTACACTTGCAGTCGGACTCATTCTTTCGATAGCTATTTTTGGTGCTTTTAAAGCTGGCCAAGTTTTTGAACGAGCTACTATTTCGGAACGTATACATGAGGTGGATCTAGAAAAACTAAAACAAAAGACCGCTAGAGATGCTTTGGAAACATTATAATGATACGAATGTCAATTTACCAGAAGAACTCAGTTTCAAAGACATAGTGGAACATTCCTTTATTATAGACGAGAATATAAAAGAACAAATTCTCGGGCTAAACAAAATCTATTTGGATCTCATTAGTAATGGCACGGGCAGTAGCTACTTTGTTTACATTCTGGATACGTATGGCCATATTGTGGGTATGTAGTTAGGACTTGGTTTTTCTATTCACTTTTTTCTCGTACCTTTTCACACCTTCTAGACTTTCGGCGGAAAAAGAAGAAGAGTATGAAAGCAGGAGTTCGGGACTTTCCTTTCGCCTGCAACAAATCGTAAAGTCGTCGCGCCGGGCCCCGGTGTCGAGCAGAGCATTCAAAGAATGAAGTTTTTAAAATAACTGAATACTTATTCCTCACAATTACTCCTTGTGATGCAGCGGAACCATGGCAATTAGGATTTCAAGACGCAGCAAGCCCTATGATGCAAGGAATAATGGACTTACATCACGATATCTTTTTCTTCCTCATTCTTATTTTGGTTTTCGTATTATGGATCTTGGTTGGCGCTTTATGGCATTTCCACTATAAAAAGAATCCAATCCCGCAACGGATTGTTCATGGAACTACTATTGAGATTCTTTGGACCATTTTTCCTAGTCTCATCCTTATGTTCATTGCTATACCATCATTTGCTCTCTTATACGCAATGGACGAGGTAGTAGTAGATCCAGCCATTACTATGAAAGCTATTGGACATCAATGGTATTGGACTTATGAGTATTCAGACTATAATAGTTCCGATGAGGAGTCACTCACTTTTGACAGTTATATGATTCCAGAAGATGATTTAGAATTGGGTCAATTACGTTTATTAGAAGTTGACAATAGATTGGTTGTGCCAGCCAATAGTCATCTACGTCTTCTTGTAACATCTGCTGATGTACTTCATAGTTGGGCTGTCCCTTCCTTAGGTGTCAAATGCGATGCTGTACCTGGTCGTTTAAATCAGATCTCTATTTTGGTACAACGAGAAGGAGTTTACTATGGTCAGTGCAGTGAGATTTGTGGAACGAATCATGCTTTTATGCCGATCGTCGTAGAAGCTCTTTCTTTGAAAGATTATTGTGATTGGGTAGACATTCATCAATTTTAAGAGGGGATGGGACTATCCGCGGATTCAGTCGCATCAAGCTCATCAACCGACTCTACCGCGGATTCCGTAGCATCAAGCTCAGAAATCGACCATGTTGTCAGGGAGCTTGTAGCGTATTGTGCCACCTAAGGACCCGGCCCCGGATTCGTTACGCTCTGAAAAGAAGAAGTGAAAAACCTTTTTAATATGGGAAGGGAGGAAGCCCGGCCCCAAAAGCAGGTGAACGACTACATAGAATCCTTAGCCATAGAGAAATCCTCAGTAGGATTTTGTAACGCTCTCTTAGAGAGAGTACGGTCTTTTCAAAGTGAGCACTAACGGAAATCCTACACCGTTTCCCTTCGATTCGGAAGAGGATCAAGCTAAGCTGTTCTCCATTATGTGGGACGGCGACCAAGATAAAGAATCTTTCTTTTTTACTACATGTCGTACGGAACGAGCCTTGTCTACGAAGGAGAGCGACCTCATCTTGCTTGCTTCTGGCGAAGCTTCTAGAAGAGAAGGCCTACTACTACAATAAATAGGAGCGATAGGAAAGCCAAGCAAGCCGTATAAAGGCGAAGAGCTCGTATAGCAAGCAAGCCTACTTATAGCCCTCTTTTCTTTTTCCGCGGGATTCAACAACTCTATATACAGCACCCCGCTCTTCTTTTCTTTTTTTTTCAAGTTCTGTTTCAAAAGTCCACAAGGAGCGCAGACTAGCTGGAAACGGGTTCCCGATCGGAGTGAACGAGTGTAAAGGTGAGTTGTTCTCACCACGCTACTCTATCTACGCTATTATACCTGGTACGTTACTTCGAATGGCCCACCTCAAAAGCTTTCTTTACTGCAAAAGGGTATAAGCATAAGACCCTTCTTAGAAAGCACTCACTGAGTTAATTACGGAATAAAAAATCCACTTTATTCGACTTGCATGTGTTACGCAAATGACATTTCCGGGATAGATTGGCTATCCTGAGTGATAAAGAGGGATCTTAGGCTCTGGTGACCGGCTTGTCTACTTAGTAGAGTCGCACTTTGGCCTTTATTAATAACATATAAATAAAGGGGTTTTCTCGATCACAACTTCTATAATTATAATGTCTAAACCAGAGCCAGAGAGAGAATCAACTTCCTTATCTAAATCTAAGATGCCGATGTTGCAGTTAAGAGAGCAGTTTCTCTTTTCTGTATCAATCGAGGCAATAGCAAGCAGAGATAGAGCCGAGCATACCAGGTATCCAGAGAAAGCAGCCTAGCTAGCCCGGAATGCCAGTCTAACACCAGTATAAGCACTATTGGTAGAGCTTTCAATCCACAGCTTCGACTTGTCTAACTGGAAGATAGAACAACATTAGATAGGGATAGAGAAGAGATTGGTTACAGATAAGAAATAGCATAGCAATTGCCTTATCTTATTAAAGCAGACAGTTGCTAGTCTCTCTCTTACTTGTCTAGTCGGAGATAGCACTCTCTTCTAGGATGCCAATTGGATAGGTAGATTGCTAACTCTCAATCCTAGCAAGCAAGTGAACGGAGCCTATAAGCAAGCGAGGCATATTAGCAAGTTTATGTGCAGTGAGTCTTGGCAGATAGAAGCTTCTTGGTGCCAGGATTCCGGCATCCAGGACATACCAGGCCATAGAGGTTCTTGTCTAGCTTGTTTCCCAGACAGACCAAGCTCCCATAAAAGAAAGGAGTACAGGCTTGTCATCCCCCTTATGCTTTCTCTATTTTTTCTATTAAAGGAGGATAGCAAGCAGGATGGCTCCATGTCCAGTCTACTGATTGGGAGTGAGAGCTGTCTACCTATTCTATTGGATCAGCTAGCTTGTCCCATCTCTCTTACTGGATTGGTATGAGATCCCAGCTCTAACTCTCTTTCCTGGCATGCACTAAGCCTAGCTAGTGGCATGCTGACCTTGCCTGGCATCCACTCCCGGATCACTGTCAGAACACACAATTCAATTAGATTTCCGACTTGTTACCTGCTGCCTGTGGTTCATAAAAAGTAGCTAATGGAATGGGAACCGCTCCTTACGCGCATTCGGGCTTAAGTTCCGAAGGTATTTTTCACTAAGTTAAGTAAGGAAAGAATAAGGCCCGGAATGAATGAAGAAGGAAGTTGGTTACATCATTCTTTGTCAATGCTACCCCTTTGTGCGGGGTAGAAGGACTCATTTCATTCTATTAAGGAGATTGCTTTCGAAGCCTATACCTATAAGGAGGATGATAGAAGGCAGAATTCCGAAGATTACTGGGTTTCTAAGAAGGCAGTGGTGCATCATCCAAAAGAAAATGGTTCACTACGACAGCATGAAGTTCCAATGTTTTTATTCCGGGAAGGATGATTCGATCAATAGCATGGAGGAGGGAATGAATTATTCAGTTAAAGAGATGAGCTGAGCGTTGATCTCTCTTATGATTTTTAGAGTTACCTTGCAAAGAAGCCCTTCTCCGACAACAACTTAAGACGGGGCATCAAGAACTCTCAAGGCGATAACAAGCCCAAAGGCGACATCTGAGAGGAGAAGTCGAAAGCGCTAACAAAGGACTTGCACAAACCTCCATCACATTAGGTGCCTAGCCTCTTTCTCGATGCAGCAAGCTGAGATAGTTGAATTAGATGTCAGTTCCTCTAGCAGACGCCTTCTTCCCAAACCCCTTCTCTTCCTCAACAGGGCATTCGCGCAAAACCCCTTCTTTCAATGTCTTGCCATTCTTCATGTGCAGCTCCTTCTCTGTGCCTAGTGTTTAAGCCGGATAAGCATTCAGTTACCTTTCAACCACTTCTCTTCCTCTTATTCTATTTCTATGTCATTTTCTTGCCTTAGATCAATCCCTTCCTCACTTTGTCATCCAATGCATATTCTCAAGCAGGAGATTCGTGAACAGTAAGAACGCATTCCTTGTCCCATTCGATGCTTTACTATACTCTTTTCTTCAAGGTTTCGCTTGTATTTTCATAGAGTAAGTGTAGTAATCACTCTCTAGTAAAGGAACTCGATTAGCCGGGAAAAGCGCTCCTCTTTCCATTTTCTGTGATTTGAAGCTAGATATAGATAGAACTCGATCGAACTAAATGCTATTCTTTTGTGGCAAACTCGTGGTATCGTATATAAGAGAAAGCTTGCTTTTAGGAGTGCTCTTTCCCTATAACTATTAATTGAATAATCGAAGACAGATGGTAGCCTAGTTCAGAAGAAAGATCGTAGCGAATGAAAGGTAGGGCACAAGGCTATCCGAGTTCACAGGTGTCGTTGCTTATCCCTTTCTTAAGATTGGCTTGGTGTTCAGTGTACCGGGTACAAGATCGAAAAGAATGCTTTGCATTCCAAGCCGAAGTGAGAAGACGTCTGTTCTTCAACCTCTATCCCTTGTTCTGCTCTGCTAACTGTAATTTAACCACCAACCCACTCGAAGTTCAAATCCCCTTTCGCCGAGGAGTGAACGAGTGACAACAGGAGAGGGACGGGAGATAGACTAAGAATCCAAGGGGTGACAGTAAGTCAATTGACAAGTGGAGATAGTGAATCACGAATAGACTCTCAACCTCTCCTTCCAAGTTCCGTGGGGAAGTGCCCAACTCCAGCTCGACTCTTAATCTTTGGGTGAGAAGGTAGCTCTATTGACTTACGGTAGGAAAGAACGACTGATAAGTTAAGGAGCTGAAGATAGTCAATCGACAGTTCTCCCCCACCAACGGAGTACAGGAATCTTCTTATCCTGGTTTCACTCCCCCAGGACGATGGCAAGAACTCTTAGCAACGAACCATCACAAATATGCCATCATCACATTACACCTGCCTGTTGATTTCCTCACTCCAGAGAACGTCGCGCCACCTCTGTCTCCAGATGACACTGGAACGTACTTGGTCGTTGGGAATGGGCTTCCACCAAACAGTTTGAGATGAGACGGGCAGGCACAGGAGTTTCGAGAGATGAGCTGTCATTATTGGGAAGTTTTGAGGGATATGCCCGTTAGTTCCAGGTAGTAAGTGGGTCGCACTGCTGGGATAAAATACACTTGTAGGTACACTATACGTAAAGGTGAGGACATATGCTACGGGTGCTACATTAAAAAAAAAGTCTTTTGATTTGGGCCCAGCAGTTTAACAGATGGAACTCGTTATGGATGCTTAGTTTGGAGTTGGCTTAGAAAAGGTACGGACTATACATGCCGGAACGGCCTTCTGGTATGGGTTATCCAAGCTGGTAAGCGAGTTCTGGAGTTCATGCATCAGCGACAGCTTAAGTTGGAAAGCATTGGTGCATCTGAGACGCGGAGCAGATTGCCACTTAGGACTGTGTGCTGTGGTCCCATTACAAAGGGAACCTCTTGAAACAAGGGTTTCGATTACTCTCCCTCTTCGTTGCCCTGTGGTTGATCCCAGCGGGGTCGTAAAATGGCGGTTAGCGGAGCGGGTACAGGTCAAGCGAGGAAAACAAGAGTTCCGGTACAACCAGACGAAGTAATCACTGAGCCGGATCAGCCAGACGAAGCAAGAAGAGTGCCGGATCATCCGGGCACAGAAAGTCAACCAACTGTAGATGAAATCTTATATCCATTCTGGTTTGATTCGGAAAAAACAAAGAAAGACTCTATAGCTAAATTAGAGTGGGGAGGCTGACCCAAAGCCCAGTTTCAGTATGGACGTCCCGTTGGAGAATGCGAGACCTCATCTTCATAGGTTTATCTGCGTGCCTGTTGATTTGACTTGGTATGGGACTGGATAACCCATGATCTCAGGTTATGCCTCATCATCATAGTATGGGCCTGCTCCCCTATGAGTCACTCTGATCGCTACTTGTTTGAAGAATCTCTTTCTTCAGACCGTGACTGATTGTTTGTCTGCTAAGCTCGGGAGCTAGGACCCTTCCTTCCCCCGCCAAGGTTAACAACGAGCCGCGTTGAATGAGTTAGGTGTACTCCTCGGCTGTGAAAGAGAGGGCGCTTCTGAGCTAAATCAATCCCGCACAGGCCCGGAACTTTACACTCAATGAAAAGGAAGAGAAATTCCGCTTTGAAAGCGATTCCAGAGATCATAAGAACAACCGGGTGGCGGGCGGGAGCAGCAGAAGCATTGAGATGTTCAGAGATGCGTCAAAGTATACCTATGAAAGTGGATTGCAAGGGTCAGGCGCCTTATTCCCTCAACCCTGAACTCTACACCGGCGCAAGAGGAACCGGAATAGGAGCTTTTCTATCTATAATAGGAATAGCAACGGACCAAGGAACACAAGCCAGAATAAGAAGCACTTTTTTCTCCGTATTAGGAGCTAAAACGGGTTAGGGATTCTTGTAGGGACGGTACGAGTAGAAGCCTATTCGAATTCGAGAGCAACTCCTTCTTTGGCCTGCAGCCTCTTGGTAGTTGGTAGATAGGCCCAAGCCAAAAGGTGGCTCAATTGCCTGGTTTTGAGGGTAGTAAGGAAGCGAGAAAAATCAGTGTCGAGCCTTAAAGATAAAGAGCCTGAAGGAAGTTTTGATGGTCTAAGTCCTTCTCTTACTGAAAAAGATTGGCAGAAGTCTAAAGTCATAGCTATAACTTTTTCCTCTAAGTAAATTTCTTTATTTTAGAGTAAGGGGAGAGATTGTCTGTCTGATATTATATCTTAGAAGCTTGATCATCCGACTCCTTTACTTTTTTAATGAGGCCAAACAAAGTATGAAATAAAATTACCGCTTTCTGCTTCTCGAAAAGCCGCCCTACCCGGATTATCGCCTTCCTATGTGGGAGGAGATGAGCAGTACTACTGCTGATGCTGAGACCCATGAGGAGACAGAAACAACCGATAGCGACCCGATAAAAGGCCTATGAGCCAGGAGTCGATTCGAGTCGTTAAGCTGTAAGTACCAAACCGTAGTCCCCCCTGTTGCGACTTCTTCCTGTTATTATTGGACTTGCGGCAGTCCTACTAAGAAGAAGGAGAAGTTCCAACACATTCTCTAAAGGCTGGAGTCTTAGAGCTGTGATACTATAGAATATCTATTTAGTCCGCCCCCCGGGTCAAAGTTTTACAGTTCAAGTAAGTAAGCAAGCCCCAACAATTCCAAGGGTAAGCGCATTTAGTTCGCTTTCGAGTGTAAGAGAGTAAGTTTTTACAGCCAGAAACTGGGGCAGGCAATTAATATAGATCTAGCTCGGGATATGCCTTTAATAGTAATAGTTAAGGCTGGTAATATGGTACCAGGAAAGATTCAATATTTTTATCACTAGGCGGGGCAGGTTTCAAGTTTTCCCCAAGCTTTCACCAGGTACAGTAATCGGTATTAGCCGCCCTCTTTACGCTAGAGTCGGTCGCTTTCATTTAAATTGCTCATTCATCTTGAATTGAATCCGAGTTGTGACCAAGTTGACTGCTCCTAGAAAGGGACTATCGGGGTGTGAAAGGAAGCCGATTAAGAAAATGCTTTTCTTTTTGAATGCGGCGAAAAGGCTCTTAACAGGCCCTAAGTCATTTCTCTTTTATAAGTGACTGCACTGCTAAGTGCTTCGATTTCGGTACATAGAAGGTGTTGGATATTCTGGAATACGTTGTCATTTCGAGTGCTTTTCGCTCTCATTTATTCTCCAAGCCCCAGCGAGCGAGCCAGTGTCCGTGAACTTTTAGATATATTTTAACTTTTAATACTTGACTTAAACGATACAAGTATATTAGTATATTAAGATCCTATTAATAACTTATGATACTACCTCGTTTAATTAAAAAAAACTTTCCAAGAGTAAGTTTGTTTGAAAGTAATACATCTAGGTTCGCGAGCTAGCCATCGAGTAAGACAGTGACAGCAAGCTCTGGTTCAGCGCCATATATATAAAGGTGGTACCTTTTTTTTTATTCTCTGGGTTTATTTTTAAGTTGGAGCACCGTATAATGAAGAACCCCAAAGATATTTAAAGCCTATTTCAAAAATCCTATTGTAAGTGTGGAAGGAATTCCTAGTTGCTTTCTTGGCTTCAAAAGTGCAAAAGTATAAATAAGTAAAGCCAGTATAAAAAAGGAGAAGTCTTTAAAGCAGTAGTTTTAGTTTTTATACCTCCAGTTGCAGTGCTCTTTTCAAGAAGGTAATCAAATGCTTAGGCAATTAGGGAGATTTTAGGTAAAAAAAGAGCTTTCAATCAAACTGCCCTTATTCTTCTCAACATCTGCGGACCCCTGAAGTGACAGCATCCCTAGTACCCTTCCTCCAACTGAGCTTAGTTCTTCAAACATCTGCGCATCAGATTGGTTCACTTCCTGCCCTACGGTCTAAACCTGGAATGAATAGTTTCTGGAGAAGTGTAAAGATCACTAGAAAGAGTTCACTATACTATATAGGCTTCTGCCGGGCTCTTATAGCTGTAATAAGGAAAGACTTCTTTTTTCAGATCAATTCTATGGAACCAGATAAATGAGAGGATAGTTTCTGCCCCGTGACCGGTTCTTAAGTCGCGATTTTGCACTTAAATGATAGCTTTCTCGAGGAAAGATTGAAGGCTGACCTGGCCCTCACTCTCAAGGCTTTCGCTCCGGATGTCCCGAGATAAGCATTCATTCATACAAGCACAAAGACTTTTCCGTGCCTAAGAAAAAGGACGAATCTCCTCTTTCTTTTCTTTCTAGGCTGATAGTAGCCCTTCCTCCCCGAAGAGAAAGTAGGGCATTCACCTCTATCAATGACTTAAGAAAAGCAGCCTTTCTTAATAAAGAACCCGAAGGCGAGCTACCCTGCTCGTGACACATAGATAGGGCTTGCTGCTCCTTCCCGTCCCTCCCTTTCTTGATAGCACAGGAAAGAGGCTAGCACTAGCAGTGCGTATTCCATCAAGAGCTGCTCAATCTATGCAACTTGGGATCTTATGGCTTCTTACTCTAGAAATTCCTTCATTTAATAAATAGAAATAGAATCTTATACTACTAGGACCAAAGTCAAGTGATTCAACTCCAGCACGAACGGCTACATCCTCTTCCACTGCTCCCACTTCTGCTACCGGGCATGAACTTCCCTGGACTTGCTATCGAGAAGGAAATCCGCCTTAAGCCTTCACTCGGAGTTCTTTCTTTTCTTGCTTGCTGGCTATCCCGTACTTTGACTATACTAGTGAAACTATCTGAAGCTTAAGCCTAAGCCCCCTTATGAAACCAACCGAAAAAAGCTTTTATTTGCGTGCTGGTACCCTTCCTTACTCTATCAAGTAAGTACTTTCATTCCTTATGGGAGGTTTTATTGGAGTGATAGTGCTTGGAGTGGTCCCTTATCCTTTCTTGCTGGCTTGCTTAATCTTATCTAACTTTCCGCGCTGCCTAAGGAGATAGATTCGACTGACTCTTCTCAATAGTAGGGGGAGATCTAGGAAGAAGTAGACGAATCCCCTTACTTATGCTTTGATTGGACTTTGGTGCTTGAGAGAGGAAAACAGAAAAAAAAGCAGTATCCCTCACTTGAACAGCGGGGAAAAAGTGCTTTTAGTAGGGAAGACAACTCCCTAACTCGTTCGAGCTAGGCCGAAGCCCCGAATGGATTGGATCGTTGCAACCCTGTTTCCATATCTTTCGGCGTATCACCATTCTTCTGGTGCATTCTACGCGGTTAGTCTATCGGCCTATCGCCAGTTTATCTTTTCTAATCAAGGTGATTCTCTGGACTATCTTACTCTATTGAGTTCGTAGTTCTTCCCGGACCCCAATCCCTCACTCATGGGAGCGAACCCCGAAGCCAAGGTTGCTAAGGATCTCTACCTCTCCTAAGCCCATGCAGCGAGTTCGCTGTCGCTGTTGCAGGCACCTACTTCTAGGTTTTAGTATGCAGAATTCCTAGTAACCTCCGCCCTAAGGGTTCCGGATCCCTAATAGTGGTTAGTCTTCCTAAGCCTGTTTGCATCTTTCTCGTGAATCGCCAGTTTAGCATGTATTTCCTTTTGTAAAGCTGCCCAAAGAGCAGGCTATTCGCTCCCTTTTCTTTGGTTTGAGAACTTACATCGACTAGGCCGTAAAGGAGTCCGTATTGACTTTCACGACTATCAAGCAAAGGAGCCATCTTTCATGGATGCATGGCTTCGAACTATAATAGCTCAAGGAATCAACCATTCGATTTTCAAATAGAGAACGTAAGCACTAATTCATCTCGTCTTGACTCTTTCCTTACTATACTTTAGAATTCCGGGTGAAGGAAGTATGCGTTATTGGTCGAAGGTAGGTAAAAAAAGGATACCTTCTTGCTTCCCGAAATAACAGGTGAAGAGCGAGGATGGTATTCCAGTTCAGTACTGATCTGTGTAAGCCAAATAGATACCTACTTCCCTTGCCAGGTGCAGCTGTTAAGTCCCGTCCCCTATGTATAGGCAACCCAAGCCAACTACCACACTCCTTCCGAGTGAATGGATTCCTTTCTATAAGGTTCCCAAGTATACATGTGATTCTGCAATGTAAAACTGGTTGTTCCCCGAGCTCCAACTGCTTTAAGAGTTCCGAGCTTCCTGACCGCTCCTACTCCTGGGTTTTGGTATCGAGACATAATCCATTTAGCCAAATCAGCTGATTTGCTTAATGCCTCCCGTCCTCATTGGAGGCCCTGGTTCCGGATTCTAGGAGGAGAACCGAGACACCTCACTCATGGCACCTAGGCGAACTTCCCCGTTGGAGAGGCAATGGAGACTAAACCCCCAATTTCCTCACTCTTTCCGAACCTAAGCCAACTATCCCGTCCTTCCTAGCTCTAGCTTGTGTCTTCTCGGCGAATGCCCAGTCTCTCGATGAATAGTCAGCTCTCCCTTCTATTTAGGTTCTTCTAGAAACCCGGTAACAAAAGAAGCAGTTTTCCTTTGATTTGCTCTTAAGCGGTGTTAGTAGTGGTAGCTACTGAAGACCAAGGAATAGACCCCAAACTATCCCCTCTTAGGTCGGTTCTATGCTTCCCGAGTCCACATTCCCTTCTTTAGGATTGAATAGAGTAAGGGCTGGGCTGCCCTTTACTTGTTCTATTAGTTAGAGTAGTCTCCGTGGAGAGGTAAATCAAACTAATTTAGTTGCCGAAGCGCAGAGCTAAAGAGTCTCTCTGCTTGCTTGTTCTTTCTTAAGCTATTCCCGCTTGTAATTCCTTCTCTTAATGTGGTTGTATCATCGTCGAATCGTTTGCTCGCAGTTCTTGCAGTTGCAGACTGAGCTGGGTAATCTGTAGCGAACCCCTAAGCCAATCAATCTATCTTTTTTGGTCATTCTCCAAGGTTTTTGGGGTGATTCTTCGAGGTTCATGTTCGAAGGTAGGCAAACGAAGCCAACCCAAACACATCTTCCACCCAGACTTCTTCCACTACCTGTAAGAGAGTGGGGTGATCCGCCCATTTGTTCAATTGAAATCTTTCTCTACAAGTGTACGGCTTCCATAGTATAACTCATTCGAGAGAGCCTAAGAGAGAGCTTCGAACCAGGCTACCCAACCATCGCTGGCGCAGTTGCAGTGTTGTTGCTCTCTTCTTCTGAAGCTAGGATTCCCTTATTTGCTGTTAGTTGGTAAAGGAGCCATGCTTCTTGAGCCCGCATTCCGCTCAATCCTAAAGAAGGGAATGGTTTAAGGGATGCCACTAGCTTTCTGATTGATAAGACCGATCCCTCTTCTATTAGTCTAGTCCTTTTTGGTGAAAGGACGAATCGGTAGAAAAAGGCTTAGAATCGGTAGTTTCGATCGACGAATCACGTGTCTCTCTTTTCTAATTGGATTTGTTCTCTGCAGTTGATGATCAGCGAATCATCAATCAGTCTTTCAGTGTTTCCGCTCGATAAGGTGTCGAAATCTTCATGTGATTCTGCGGTCCTTGTTGCCGATGCTTTGATTAAGGGAAGGGGATTGCCAGGGCAAGGGGAAGAGCTAGGCTAAGAAGGAAGCTCTGAAAAGAGTTGATCACGTAGGTTGCTTAAGGAGCTCTGCTTTCTTTTCGTGGGTGAGTTGTAGTTCCTTCTCTTGATGCACTTGTTGGCTATGCCATTGAGTCCGACCATTTCCTTGCTTTAGGCAGGAATGTAGTAAGGTATGCCCTCTCCTGTAGCTATAAGCTCGAGGGCGTGTCTCTTGAATTCCACTCAATAGGTTGCCAGAATCCCCATGTGATTCTCGGTTGTTTGCATCTCATTCTTCGCTCTCTTTTGTTAGCAATGAGAGCAAGTTCCCACTTCTCTGAGCTATGAGCTAGCACTTGCTTCTGATCGAGGATGATAACGAGACTTGATCTGAGCGTAACCAACCAATGTTGGATCATAAGGATCTATGCTTTCCTCCTTGTTTGCAGTTGGTATCGTAGAATCGGTAATCTTCCTCATCGAATGCCCATCTTTCCCTTCTAATTGGTGTATTCTCTGATTCAAGATCCTCGTCGAATGTACTCATCAAACCCCGATTTTAACTGCAATAAAGCCTGAATTACTGAATAAAAAAGATGGAATTAAATACGATACTAATGTCAAAAATATAGTGAGTTGTTACTCTCAATATGTGAATACTGTGTGCGGTAAACATATTTTTTCCAATCCACAGGATGGGCGGAAACGTCATATTGAGAAGTGGAATTCATTTTCAGCACAGCTCCAGAGCTGGCTGGGAGAATAAGAAGTTTCAGTACTGTGTCCACTTCTAAAGGAGATAGTATGTTACCGGGCAAGAATGCTGAAATGCAAGTTTCTTATTCCAAAGATACCTTTGATGGTTATTGGTCCCGTTTAAAGCGGTTGATCGCTCATGAATCATGCAAGGATCCATATTCAGGATTAAGAATAGCTGCTGTTTTCTTCATTATTTGAAATGTGCAGAATATAAGCTTCTAGCATTGGTTGTAATGAAACTGTTATTGAAGTACGCTTACTATATGAAATTTTATTATGGTAAATTGACTATAGGGTATGTGATGAAACAGTCAACTGGAGATATTTCCTTTACAATAGGTAAAGCTATTTCTTTAATGGATGCTATGGGGAATGCTGTGCCAAACATAGATTTATACAATACTATATTTAAATTGGTTAAGGCTAAAGCCGAGGATTACCTGGGTGAATTGGTATCAAGTGTATTCATTCGAATCTATCTATTGGGTAGGTATGAATCCTCCGATTGCTCTCTTAGCGAAGATGAAATCTATAACCGGATTTGGGAATTCATTTCAGCCGGTATAAGTGCTGGTGAACCAGTAGAAGTGAAATCTATGGTTAGGAAGCGTCCTTATCCCAATTATATAACTGCACTCAAACCGACGAGTAAGGAAAGGTCATTGTAGCCGATACGGAGACAGTTATAATAAATGATGTTCATGTGCCTTACGCTGCGGGTTTCTTGGTGGTTAAGCCGGGTGAAGATGTGGGTTCCAAGCCTGATAATTTAATTGAAACATATTTTAGTGAAGAGTATATAGTTAAGTCCGAATTCACAGATAGGAGCTATTCAATGCTGTTTTTTTCCATATGAGGAAAATTTGGGTGACTAAAAGAATGAGGGACTGATCCAGGTCCATAAGTATTAGGTCCACCAGCGCACACAATTATTCTGCCCGTTTAACTACCCCTAGAGAAATTTCTGCTGATGGCCCTTGAATTATAGCAACCTCAACTGCCGTACCCAGGCACCGGTCTCTAGAAGCTTCTGGAATCTTCAATTTATTTGTATGGCCTCAGTGATGAGAATATTTTGTGTGCCACTTCTGATGATGCATTGGGGACAAGTATATGTCAGTTCAGTAGATCAACGCTTTCAAGGACTCCTAAGTGATTTGTCACCAGGCAGCACATCCGCAGATGCCATAAATTCCTCCGAAAAATCAGAAACTGATACTGTGCGGCCATACAATAGAATTCCAATTCTCGTTGTCGGGGGAAGTGAATCAACTGTTTTCAGTTTGAACGTAATCAACCACAGGTGATGACAGTTCTGGCAAATTTCGAAGATCTTCCTTGCTTGGAGCTATGTATTCACCTCCGCTTCCATTCAGTTTCCGGCAAATTACACACTGCCATTGGCCTGAGCCAAGTAATATCTTGCAATAGAGATTTGCATAAGCCCCACAATTTTGAAAACGATGAGGATCACGCTATTTTAGGACCTGGTGAAATCTCCCTCCCAGGATAAAGCAATGCCCAAAAACCCAAACTGGGTACATTTTCTAGTTTCTTCTCTTTCAACATCTTATGAGCTGAGAATAAAACACATGGCCCCAGCAGGAGTCCTTTACAGCATCGTGAACCTGGTGCTCAACTGCCCCATTTCATAAATGGGGAGGAGGCGGGCAAGCATGAACCCGACGAGAAAGCAACTGTCTGAGGTGTTGCCGGAGAAGTCCGAAAAGGCACAGCAGCAGGCCGGGACATATTTTTTTTTTTTTATTGCCATCTATTTTGAGGCCGTAGTTCAAGTCAGTGTTAGAGGAGAGGTCGGCCAACCTCCTAGCCAATCCGGACATCTGTTGCTCAATAAATTATCTAAAACTAAAAAAATGTGAACCTTGTTAGGCGGGAATCAAAGGATAGTCAACTAGACGCATCAGCTGCAGGAGGGGTATGAAGTGGCCACAACCCCCTGTCCTTTGTTTTATTGAATCGAGGCACTCATCTTCAGTCGACCAATAATGCATTTCTTGCTCGATGAAGCTCCGCCTATCGAAGAATCAAAATTCTTTCGCCAAAAAAAACTCGATCTGCCGGGGTGCGTGGGGGTGGTGCGTTGTGAAAGGACTAACCCGGGTCTTGCGTAAGGCTTACTTGTAGGAGGGCGCGCGGGTGCCGCACGGGCTAGCTGTCAAAACTCTTTGTTCGTGACAAATCAGAGCGAGTTATCGAACCGTGAGCAGGGAACAGATGACGAAGGGAACTAGTGCCTCTACAACAGGACAAGAGCGCAAGAAAACCAAAAGGAGCGGATAGAGGGCAAGGAGGAAATGAGTGCCCCTTTCACCAAGTGAAAGGAATAGGAAATTAGAGAGAAATTAGAACCATCCAATGAGAAGGGGAGGACATGCATTGGAATCGTTCTCGAAAGGGCCGCGTAGACAATTAGGAATCAAGTTTGCGATAATGGGCACGTTCCTTTTTTTGGTGAATACTTTGGCGTACTTCGAATCTAATTTACACTCTTGCCCATCTAAGATCCGAAGTAACGTGTTTGCATAAGTGGTTCCAGCCTCTATCGGCCCATGTTTTCGGACGTCGGCTCATGGAATTCGTCGAAAATCCACATATCGTAGTAGTCGTGTGCACCACTAAAATCATTTCGTCGCGAGCTTGCAAAGTCTATTTTGAGTACTTTACTTAAATAATGCATTATGAGTGTTTTTTGTGTGCTCGGCTCTCCATATAGAAAGAGCTGGGCGCTCTTAATAGGTCTGTGATAACAGAGCTGGCATGCTACCCTCAAAAGGTACTTCTCGCATAGTTCTTCAGGCTCCTCGGGGTCACCATGTTGAGTGAGCCACCACCCTTTGTCCGAATGAGGATCTTTTTTCCTTGACTATTTGAATATCGTCATATAGATTTCGTAGTTGATTATAGTTATACGCTTTGATCAAGGCATGCTTCCATTTTGGGTCCTCGTAGACTGAATACCAATCCTGAGCTTGTTCTAAGACGGCCCACATCTCTTGTGATGTTGCGCTTTCAGGAACTTTTCGCTTTTTTTTTTATGGCGCGGCCCTAGCTATATGGAGAATGTCTTCCCTTTGATATGTCCCCCAAACAACAGGGTTCTTATCCTCTTTTGAGATATACTGGCATATTGTTCCAAACCCATGGTGAAAACGGCAATGGAGCTGACTTTCCTCAAACTCGGGAAAGGTTCGCCGAAGCTGCTTTGTAGCTTTGTAGCGAGATGCGTTGTTGGTATATATTCCTACGTGTAAATGGATTCCTTTGCCGTCCGCATGGCTTTCCGTTGAAATAACTATTGCATTGAAAAAGACTTTGTATTCGACCATGGGGGTTGATTTCAGTGCGTCTTTCGGCATGTGACAATGTGAGAAGAATGTACTTTCGTATGGAGCGGGAGCACGGGGTGGTTTTCTTGTTGTAACTTGAGGTGAGACTTTTCACCTCGTTAGTGGTATTGGGAGAAGAGATACTAGAAGTAGATTTGTTCTGGGTCATGAGAAAAGTCGAATTGTTTTGCCCCAGGGGCAGCGCTCCGACGTAAGAGGAGCGATATACCGGAAAAGGGTTCTCGATACGATATTCTGAAACACTCAAATCTATGACTCTCGTTGGCCAGCCGAAAACATGTGTTTTGTTTAGTCATATGAATTGGGAAGGAGATTTTCTGGTCTGTGGTTGAAGCTCCCCATCTTTTGACATCGTCATTTCACGTGAGAAGTGGGCTCTCCTTCGGTATCTCGACAACGCTGCGATTTAGATTGGAGAACCGGATCCCAAATAGCAGCTGTGCAGCGCTTTCTTCTTTACTGGCTGTAACGTAACAAGCGAAGCACTTACATTCGCTCGATTCCTTCCTTTAGAACGCTCTAGAGGAGTAGGACTTGAACCTTCAATGGCTGGACCGACAGCAAAGGAACCTGGTCACTCGCTCTAACCCATATTCCATAGAGTACTTCACTTCCTCTCTCCCCCCGGGCTGTAACGTACTCATACCGGCGGAAAAGAAAGCATAAGGAATGGATAGGTATGTAAAAAACCTCCTATATCCATAGAACCTTTTACTCCCTAGGGATCACTCCATTCCCAACTCTGGAAAAGAAAGTCTTACCGACTAGGGCGTATAGACATTGTGTCTCGCAAGGAAATTGGCAGCTGGCCTAAAATAACTTGATTGAACTAGCTTGATCACATGAAAAGAAAAAAGCTTTCTCCCTGGCAGGGAAACAGGCACAGCAACATGAGGGGCTTTGACTCCCGTTAGCGGGACTGCTACGGACAAGGAAGGACTAGTCGAGATGAAGGGACACTTTCATTGTCTATAAAGGGAAAGGGCAAAGAAACTCCAACGACTGACTCTGGCTATAGGGATGTGACAGAATTCCCTGCGAGAAATCCTCCCACTGCTATTGTAGTGGCTTAACCTTTTTCGATGGCAGAAGCATTGGATGCCTTTTTTTTTTCTCCAACACGCTTGATCTAGCCCTCTCTTGGAACTAGATCCCTAGGTTGGAAAGAAAATCTTGTATAAGTGCTCCTTGGCTTACTTCAAGCCGGGGATTGCATACCTCTCACTCGCTTTCGAGAGTCTTTAAAAAAGCAGTACTGATCCCAGAAAGACAGAAAGCTCCTTCACCATTGGCATTCTGGGCATCTGAGATGAGAAGAGGATTCGCGGCATGTCAAGCCCTGGTTCTTCGCTTTGCATCGAATTAAACCACATGCTCCACCCCGAGGGGACAAGAGAAGAGCAATAAAAGGCCCAGCCTTGATTGTTGTAGCTTCAAGCCACTCAAGCAGAGAGAAAGCCCTTGTTCAAGCTTAGAGCAAAGACCAATGGAAAAGGTGACGGATCTCCGCAGCTAAACCATCGTCAGGTTCTCATAGAATGGGCTAGCGTCCGGTTTAATGAAAAAGGGGAAGAAGCGGATCGGGATTTGGAAGATCAACCACGAGCTCTATTGATTCTCCAATCCACTGGGCTTGGCACATACCCGGCATACTCAGACTAAGATGTTCAGCATATCCGAATTCTTATCTTAAGTGAATAATTTATCGATTCCTGAATCTGAAACTCTCGTCATCGAATCTGTCAGTTAAGGATCGAGTCATTCTTGATCACTAGTTCTCTCTGGATCTCTGATTCTGAGGTCATGTCAAGGTTGTTTTTTCTGAGAGTCTTCGGTTGGCTGTCCGGGCCCATAGAGCCTAGCCATGAGTAGACCGAAAGGGTCTCGCGAAGCCGGTAACCGCAGGGCATAAGTCCTCACCGATCTAAACGAGAAGACAACGGTTGACAGTGTACAGCCAGGTAAGAGAGAAAGAGAGAAACTTTAGTCAGGCAGGATTTCTAAGGAAACATTTCAAGTATGGGCCCTTATCATATGAATTTAAAACCACATCTCCTGCCGTGATGTGAAAACTCCATATCTTCCAATAGCCAATAGATAGAAGGAATCCATCTGACACTTCTCTCAACTGTTTGGGGTGTGAAGGCTTCTCCTCTCCTCTAGCTGCCCCCTTTCTTTTTCTTCGGCATTTACACCCCCTATTTGAGTAAGGCTGGAAAGTCTCCTCCAACATAAAAAAGATCTTTCGCCCTTTCTTTCTCTATCTCTCTGTCATGCTCTTCTTCTTCGCTTGAGGACTAGCAAGCTACGGCAGTAGTGGTTTTCCTTTTTTCTTTATCCACACTCTGTCCATTTGGTCTGAGTCCTGATCTTATTCCAGATTACCCTCTTATGGATTTTATCCAGGTTCAGGCAATCTTTCTGGTGCCGAAACTGCCTGACCACTTCTAGAAAAAGATGCACCAATACCTTTGGCCTTACCTTATGACCTTGGCCAACTTTCTTCATACCTCTTTTATCCCCTCACAAAAGCAACTCACACATCGTCATTCTGAGGAAGAGCCCCTCCGCTTTGAGTTCTATGGGGGTCTTCCTCCTTTTCTTATTGGAAATCCTCTGTAAGCCTTTTTTTTTCCTTCATTTTTTTTGTTCTCAGGCGCGAAGCCCTATCGCTGACGAATACTTCGTCATCTGAAAACAACCCCTCGTCTATCACTCAACCTTCTTTCTGTTGATTTTCTTCCAAGATCTGTTGCAAACGAACTGATCTGTCTTTCTGGCTTCTGGCCCACTCAAAGCAGGAAGTATAAAAGTCCTTCCAGGTCGGGATGGCCACGTTCTCTCTCGAAAGGATATCCGTTTCTTCCAAGCGTCAACTAGATCTCTAGACCGCATGGCCTGATCATAGCCCTACGGACGAGCTAGTCTATGGTGGCTATATCTCTCTAATAAGGCAAGCTAATAAGGCAAGGCCTTCCTTAAAACCGAAAAAATCAAGAGCTTTTTCAATAGTTAAGAAAAAATGCTCTGCCGTATTGGTATGAGCGTTAAACCAGTCAATACTTCCATGAGCATGACTATAAATCCTTTGATTTCTTCGTCCTGGCATGGGATCACAATACAGACGAAAGACGAATTGACTTCCGTATTTAGCCTAGCTCCTAGCCTTTCTCTTTCCTTCCAGCCTACCTCTAAAGTTCTCCGCTGTCACCTAGGCCTGAGACATGCCTCCTATCGTGCTTTCCTACCTACTTAATAATCCATAGGTGAATTCTCTCCTAACTAGCTTGCTACCCGGGAAGCTCCTCTGCTCTGACCTCCTTGCACTCAACTGCTTTGGCATAGGGGCCGTGGGGTGGGGG
>Ga0075370_10000083_pt1 | contig 28865 bp, 23 predicted proteins | sample EndMethybrTD3035_FD_71398 | JGI IMG/M metagenome (GOLD analysis project Ga0075370, IMG submission 71398) | Populus endosphere microbial communities from Tennessee, USA - Endosphere MetaG P. TD hybrid TD303-5 | ecosystem: Host-associated > Plants > Roots > Endosphere | place: USA: Tennessee... | reverse complement strand
AGACTCATTATACTTATAAGCAATAAACCGATGATCGGTAAAGAAGTCCAACCCCAATTCGGCCCTTCCATAAAACTTAATACAAAACCACTAATAAAAAGTATCGAGATGAAAAATCCTAGCCAATCAAGATGCAATTTTTCAGATCGTTGCCATTTTGGAACAGAAAAAAATGCTAAGAAAATACTAATTAATGCAATCGGGAAATTAATCCAAAACACGGCTCTCCAGCTAAAGACTTGGGTTAAGAATCCACCTAATAAAGGTCCTAAAGCGAGAAAGATAGCCGCTAAAGCGACGTAAATTCCTAAAGCTTTACCACGTTCTTTATCAGGGAAGGCATTGGTGACTAAAGCATTGGTCGAGGGCATCATGAAGGCAGCACCAATGCCTTGAATAGCACGCATGATGACCAGCCAAGCACCTGACTCAGCTAGGGCGCATAACACGGAGGCAATAACAAAAACATGCACTCCAAATAAAAAAGCACGTTTATGGCCGAGTCTATCGCCTATTTTTCCACCCAATAAAATAAAGGCACTTATCGCTAATAAATAAGCATTGATTATCCATTGGGTCAGGCTATTACTGAGATTAAGTTCGCGCTGCATGGCGGGTAAAGCCACCGCTAAAGCTGTTTGGTCAATAAATACCAGTGCTAAGGCACTTGACATGGCGAGCAAGACCCACCACTTACGATTTTTTTCTGTAAATTTAATCATGATATTTCTTTTTAGCCCTAAAAAATAGACTATCCTTTTAGTAAGAGTAACGCTTTCTTAAAAAAGCGAAAGAACCGCCTTCGAAAAGCGGAAGGAGCCATTATGCGTATACTCATAAGATTTAGTTTATTTATTGCATTACTGGTTGTGTTCTTAATTATGCATGGTGATAGTTTTGCCGCGCGCGGTTGGTTATTACAAAGTTTGTGTAATGATCCTCGACTTTATTGTTTGGTCGTCGCGAGAGGAGAAACTTGGTATACCTTATTTCCTAATCCACAACGACGCGAATTGGTGCAACGTATTAACCGTATGAATACGGGTATATGGCCTGGAATGCGGATCGCAGCACCGCGAAATCTTGACGCAACTAATTGGATGGAGTATACACCATTTTCACCTTATAGAACGCCTTCCGGAAAAAAAATGATCGTTTACTCCCCGGCATTGAATGCATGGGCGGCTTATGGTCCTGCGGGAAATATTATTCGCTGGGGACCAGCATCGAGTGGACAAAATTGGTGTCCGGATTTAGGTAGGCCGTGTCATACGCCTTCTGGCACATTCAAAATTTATGAAAAACGCGGAGCGGGTTGTAGGTCAACAAAATTTCCTAAGCCTTATGGTGGGGCACCGATGCCTTACTGCATGTTTTTTAAAGGCGGATTTGCGATGCACGGTTCACGCGGCGTCCCTGGCTATAATGCCAGTCATGGGTGTGTGCGCATGTTTGTTGATGATGCGTATTGGCTCAACAAAGAATTTGCAGATATTGGTACACAAGTGATAATTTTACCTTACCCTTCAAATCATGTGCAAGTCAGTGATGATGACGATGATGACGATGATATAATCAGTAGCAATGATGATTTCGATTTATTCGACAATCAAATAGCGGACAATCAATTGGGAATCACTAGCGTTGTCGATGAGCAAGTTGCAGCGAGTAAAGATGATAAGAATCAAACTGAATTGAAAAAGATCGAAGATGCGATTAGCAATCATGCTTAATATATGTGTTAGGAAAAGTAGGATGAGAAACAAGTTAATGTATCGGTCAGCAAGATAGGTTTAAATTGGTGCAAACGATTTTATTTTACTGAATACATTTATGTCCTTACCTGCTTTGGATCATTTTCTACCTTGGTTAAATCACTACGGTAGCCTAGCGATTTTTATTTGGTTCGCATTAGGGATTTTTGCTTTACCGATACCGGAAGAATCCTTGCTATTATTACTGGGATTTTTAATGGCCAAAGGAAAACTGGCTATCCTTTCCAGTTTACTGGCAGCTTATGCAGGTAGTTGCTGCGGTATCAGCGGAAGTTATGGGCTAGGTCGGGCTACCGGTCATTTTTTGACACAAAGCTGGGGCCGCTATATTGGATTAACCGAAAAGCGTTATCAAGCTGCACATGATTGGTTTGAACGTTTTGGTAAGTGGGCTTTAGTCATCGGTTATTTTGTTCCTGGGGTGCGCCATCTGACCGGTTATGTGGCAGGGGCATTAAAATTACCGTTTCGCTATTTTGCCGTGTTTGCTTATTCGGGTGCTGTGTTATGGGTAAGTTTGTTTATTGGCATCGGTTATCTTTTTCATGATCATTGGCATAGTACGGCTGAGGCGCTGCATACACAGATTAGCCTTTTAATAAAGGCTATCGCATAATTTTTTTGGCATTAAAAAAAGCCTATATGAAGTCCGTACTTTCCAAATTTAGTGATGCAAATATTTTAGACCAAGAACAATTCTCTCAGTTTTTATCAATTTACAGAAAGCTAAAGTTTTTGATAATCAAAATAAAATGCCGAGTAATTCTAAGGAGAATTCATCTGATTCGCTGACAGATAGATTGTTCACTGCGTTTATGAAGGTGAAAGTATTAACAAAAAATATTTGTAACAGAATTGTAGAATTTTTTACGAAAAAAATTAATCTTCATCAAGAAAAACAACAAGAAAAAGCAGAAGTAATAAATAATTATGAAAATCGAAATCGGAATATTTTTTTTGATACTAGACGCAAGGATGATAGATTAACGAGACGCGATTCTCTAACTAATTCTCGATAGATTCAGCCATAAAGGCTTCAGTAAATTCCCATTCACACCAGAGTGAGGTGAGTGGGAAATATAAACCACAACGTAGCATTGGAGCATTTGAGTATTCAGAATCAAGCATCAAGGCTTGAGCATAAGTATTTAATTGTTGTTGATGCTGTTGTCGGGCTAGATTTAAAAATTCTTCGGGATTATTGCCTTGATAATCGGTGGTTTTATAATCAATGATCCAGGCTATTTTGGTTTCTTTATCAATGAATGTGCGATCGATGACTAAGTGTTGCAATTTATCATTGAGCCATGTGCTTATGGCATATTCTGAGTGTGCAGCTTGATGTTGCTGGTTTAATATCCAACATCCACGGGGATCGGCTAAAGTTTTTTCTAAGCAGGTATTCAGTTTCGCTAAGGTTTGTGGAATTTGCTCTGCAAGCAATCCATTTTGTGCCAATAAACCAATCAACATGGCTTGTACAGAGTGTATTTTTTCTTTATTCCATTGCTGTAAACCATCTTGACTGATTTGATACAGTAAACGGTGGATGACTGTTCCTAATATCCGCTCGGGATGCAATTGCCAATGATAAGAATACACTTGAGATTTTATCTCAGAAGATGTTGCAAATTGACGAGGAATAGATTGCCAATCGGCCGGTAACCGTTTTAATAAACCTTGTGTGCGTATAGCTAACGTATTTTTTGCTGATGCATGCGCTAAAATCTGCTCCGGTTTGATATCCATAACAGGCCATAAGTGACTTAATAAGGAATGTGGAGCAGGAGGTTTAAGTTCTCCTGAAGCATCGCGGGTTAATGTGCCTAGTAAATGTAAGGACTGCTTGGCACGCGTGCAAGCGACATATAATAAGCGGATTAACTCAGCGGCATTTTTTTGCTTTTCTTCACTAAAAAGGTAATCGTAAATTAAATCGTGTTCTTCATGACTGGCTTTAATCGGCGCCAATAAAAAATCTTTTTTTTGTTGTGCAATGATTTTCTCACTCGATAATAATAATGGAGATTGCAGAGGGCGACCATGTCGATGCAAGCCGGGTAAGATGACATGATCGTATTCTAAGCCTTTGGCTTTATGGATGGTCATGACTTCGACGGCATGTGTAGAAATAGCGGAAGTGGTTTGGGTATAAATATGACTTAACTCATCTTCTAGTTTGAAAAAATCCAATGCTGCGCCTTCCTGTTTAATTTTATTTTCTAGAAAATTTAAATACGTATGAATATGATCCATTTCCTCCCAGCTTGACAAGGTGGTTGGTCCACCTAAGGCTAACCAGGTTTGTTTGGCCCATGAGGGCAAAGAAAGTCGACCTTGTTGTTGCAAACTTTGTCGTAAAATGGGCAAGATCCGACGTAAACGTTGTTTAGTATCTGCATTGAGTGGAATTTTTTCAAATTGCTGTAGCTGTTGCCAAATACTGAGCGATGTTTTTTTTTCATCATCACCCCATTGTGTAATTTGGTAGAGATCGCTTAACGACAAACCACAATAAGGCGAGCGTAATAAGGCGAGCCAAGCGATCCTATCCCCTAAGTGATGTAGCGCACGGGTTAAAGCTAATAGATCGCGTACGGCTGATTTTTCGGCGAGACTATCAATCTCTACTGCTTGATAAGCAATCGACGCGCGCTGCAAGGCCGGTAAAATACGGCTTAAATGACTCCTTGCACGGACTAAAATAACAATAGAAGTTTGGCTATCTTTACACTGAATTGTTTGAATAATTTTTATGATCTGTTCGGCTTCTGCGGATTCTGCCAAGACGGCATCATCTGCTTGCTGCCAGTAGGTACAGACGGCAGCATTACTTTGTTGTGCTTGCGAGTAAGCGCTTGCAGGAGAGAAACAAATAGTGTCATGTTGCAGGTCATGTGTGTTTGGTAGTAATTGGCTAAACTGTTGATTTACCCAATCGATAATGCCAGGAGTAGAACGAAAATTAACTGACAAACTTAAAGCTTGCAGTTGCATCGTGCCAATACCGTATTGTTGTACCTGTAAAAATAAACCGACTTCGGCTTTGCGAAATCGATAGATGGATTGCATGGGATCACCGACTAAAAATAAACTACGACCCTCTTGATTTTGCCAACCGGCGGTTAATTTTTCGATTAAGTTCAATTGTGTATGGGAGGTATCTTGAAATTCATCCACAAGTAGATGTTGGATTTGATAGTCTAAGGCGAGCGCTAAATCACTGGGATTCTCGGTCTGACCTAAGGCTGCGCTAGCCGCGAGTAAGATTTCGGTGTAATCGACTTTTTTTTGTTGTTGGAAAGTAATTTTTAGATGGGCAACTAATACCGGTAATAATTCAAAAAGCGACTTGAGAATCTGCCATTGTGACTCGGTATAATGCAAAGGAGGTGCTTGTTTTAAAGCGATTAAGGTTTCTTGTGTTAAATCTTGTTGACTTAAATGGTCAATTAAATTCAAACATCGTTTTTTTAATGTTTGATTTTCTGCTTGTGCCACTTTATTTTTTATTTCCTTGGCAGCCGCAAAACCTTCAGTTTTTCGTAGTTGTTTGCGCCAAGTATTCGATTCAGTTAGTAATAACTGGCTCACTGCTTGCCAAAAGTTTAAATTATCATGCTGGGCTAAAGGTGTTCGCTGGCGTTGCTGTAAGGAAAAATTTAGAATCTGTAAAAGTTCTTTGGCGATGTTTTTGCAAATTAATCGATTTAATTTTTCGACTAATACTTGATTAATGTTAAATAAAGTGTGTTCTAAAGCTTCGCGTAAATGGTGTTGGTGTTGCAGTAAATAGTCCAACCATTGTTCACGTCGAGCTAACATGGGAATCAATAAATTTTCTACACGTTGAAAATCATTATCTAAATGACTCAGCAAATGACTTAATGCGACTTGCCAGGGCAATGGTTCTTCCAGTTGCGTGAGTAGTTCTTGGATAGCTAAACGGTATAAATACTCAGGATGATCAACCGGCATTAATTTTTCACCTAATCCAGCGAGTAAAGGCATTTGTCTGATTAAGGATAGGCAAAAACTATCGATGGTCAGTATACGCAATCGATTGGGATTGCTTAATAAGTTCCAGCCTAAAGCTTGATCCTGGGTTAACACTTTTTTGGCCAAATGATAACGCTCGGTATCTTTGCCAGTAGGTATTGTAGGACTTAGCGCGAGTTCTAAGGCCTGCATGACGCGTAAACGCATTTCGTTTGCGGCTTTACGTGTGAAAGTAATGGCAATGATGGCTTCTGGTACGGCGACACAGGTTAGCAACACCAGATAACGACGTACTAGTAACTCTGTTTTTCCAGATCCGGCAGGTGCTTGCACAATAAATGATTGATTGGGATCGAGCGCTTGCTGGCGTTGCTTGGCGTCGGCTAAGTGTATACTCCTCGTACTTAAATTTTTGTCTGTGTTGGCGTTCAATTCGCAATCCTCATATATCTTGCATATATTCCTGTTGCTTCATTCTCGCGCCGCCTTGACAAAAATTCCATTGCTGTGAGTATATTGAAGCTCATGATGACGTTACCGTATGTTGTCGATGATTAACACGGCATAGTAATTGCAGATCGCATTGTCGACAGGTGCTAGGACCGTGTTTCGGATTGACATCGGCAACACCGTGTTGGAACTCTATAGCGAGTTTTTCCAAAGAAGTTTGCCAATGTTTAAGGAGATCCGACCATTGACTTATGTGCTGTGAGGTTTTTAATTTTTTTAAGGGTATAAGTTGATGCATAGCAGTTTCTTCTGCGCTTAAGCCCTGTAATGTAATCTTATTACTGCGTAGATGCATGATGGCAAAGCTGCGTACCGTTTCGGGATAGCTTAAACAATACAATGGTAACTGTGGATAATCACAGCGTTCTTCTAACCAGTCTATTTTAACGGGTATACCCGTTTTATAATCAATAATCATGCTGTGAGTTGCGTTAAGGTGATCGATGCGATCAATCCTTAGTGTCAGAGATACTTTAGCTAGCGTGAGTTGTCTTTTTATTTCATGTTGTGTTCCCATAAAAATGGGACGTTGTTTTTCTAAAGCGATGATATTTTTTAATAAAGTTTGCAAACGATGGCGTTCGATGTCGATAAAATGAGTTTTAAAAACCATCGGTCGTTTTTTACTAAATAAACGTAAGCAATGGTCAATAGCGGCATTAATGAGTTGATTCAAAGCACTCGATGTTTTTGCTAATAAGGTTTTTTGATCCTTTACTTCATTCCAAAATTTTTCCAACACCTGATGTAATAGTATGCCACGATCGCGGGCATTGAGTCCGTTTTGTGGAAAAGAATGAAACTGCGCTTGCAAGCGCCAGCGTGCATAGGCTTGAAATGGACATGCAGCTTGTGATTGCAAGAGTTGTGTTCCCGCACTAAAATTTTCTTCAGGAGAAAATGCGAGTGTTTCATCCGTATAATATTCCCATTGTTGTGTGTGCATTATTTTTTTTGCTAAAGCTTGATACGAAGGTAGTTTCAGATCGCTTAATTTGATTTCTGCTAAGGTTTTAATTAAGACACTGGGACGTAAAATCTGATCTAAATGCTGTGCTGGATAACTGAAAATAATGTTTTTTGTACAGCCAATTAAGTTTTTCGTTAGCAGGGAAGCAAAATAATATTCTCGTTCATTCGAGGCGTAAGGAATTTGGTGTATACGCTGCAACGCATAAGGAATAAATGGATTAGGTTGAGCGGCAGCTGGCCAAGTTCTATCGTCAAGTCCCATCACCCATAAACCATCAAAATACATACCGGCGCTATCCAGTAAACCCAAGACTTGAATCGGTGGTTCATGCAAGGTTTTGGTTTGGAATAGGGAATTGCTAAGTAATTCATGTAATTGTTGTAATGCTTGCACTTGTGAAAGATCACCGAGAATAAAATCTAAACCAGCAAGTTCTGTTAGTAACTCTGACCAGCATTCCAACAATTGAAATTCACTACTGATTAAAGAACGTTCGCCAGGCCATGCTAAAACATGAAGCTTGTTAGCAAAATATTTCGACCAAAAACTAGGTTTTGCTAAAAAATCAGCAGAATATTTTTTTATTAAATGAGTTAGGTTGGTGATTAAATTACTTAACAGCGGACAAGCGTGTTGGTAGCTAACTTTAAGCAACTGTTCTAAACTCAATCTATTTTCCGATGTATTACGTAGCGTGATATCAAGCTGCGTACGTGATACTTGTTCTTGTTGCGACCCTCCTAAGTAAGGTGAGAGTAACAACTGATTAATTTGCTGAAATGAATTGATCTCATCTAAGCCAAGAATAAGCATTGCTGTTTGAATTAAAGGAGATTCTAACAAGCCATTACCTGCGGCAATGTTAAAAGGGGGAGGATTCACATTGTTTGGCGCTAATTCGCTGAATATATCAGTGAATGTGTTGAGTAACTGTGCGCGTTGCTCGACTAGATTTGGAATCACACAGGCGATATTTTTTGCCCCTAGTTGCCAGGATTGATAGGCCCAAAGCGCCATATGTTGAGACTCAGTTTCTTTGTCTGTTAAACACAGACGTTGTTGTTTTGTTTGTAAATGCATTGGTGCGAAATAATAAAGTTGACAGTGCTGTTCTTGTAAGATGTTGAGCAGTTTTTTATATTGCGGATTTATTTCATTAAAGCCAATTAGAAAAATTCGTGATGGAGGTTTCAAAATTCTCTTGTTGAATAAAAGCGTTAAATGATTGAGCGCACTGGATAAATCAATATAAGCATGATCTTGGCAAAAGCTTACGAAATCAGTGGCCCAGGCTTGCCAGGTTTCAGTTTCATTGCTTTGTTTAAAATGCGTTGTTTGATAATCAAGTTGCGCTTGTTGAAGTAATTGCCAAGCTTGCTGAGCATTTTTGGCGGTATCCGCGTTACCTAAAAAAGAATAAAAAGATTGCTGAATGATGGTTTTCCATATTAGGCATTCTTGTTGCTTATTGAGTAAACGCAAAGGAAAATTTTTTTGTTCGATGAATTGTTTTTCCCAAAGTATTTCTAACCAACGTGTGAAAGTAAAAATTTGTGGTGTACACCAAACACTTTTTTTTTGCGTTTGTTGGTATTGTGCATAAGCTTTATGTAAAAAAGGAATTAAGCGTTTATTACCCGTCAGTAATAGATCCTCTGGATTTAACTGTTTGAAAAGTTTGTTATAAATTTCCATAGACTACCTATTGACAACGCTAAGTTTAGCTAAAAATGTACAGGACTTTTGCACAAGTCGACTTAATTTAATTTATTCTATGTAATCTTAACAGCATTAAATATAATTTTCTGATTGACAGGAGCTAACTATTTGAAAAAAGGATTTTTTTATCTTTTGTTTAAAGCTTGTACAAATTGTAACGATGACTTATAAATCAAGGTTTTTACTAGCTTCCCCCAACTCTGTCCACAAAGTTATTCACAGAATCTGTGGGTAAACATGAATTTGTAATCCTAATGCCTAATAATTAAACATTTTTATGTTCATGTGACAGGTTTCAAAGATGCGGAATCTATTTGCTAATTTCTATAAGTAAAACTATACTCCTGACTTCGGTAGCGAAAGCCAAACGTTGCAAAGGAGTTTTCAGCGTGTTAAGAGGAATGGCCTTAATTTTTGCTATTGTTTTTATTCTTTTAGGCATATTGGGCTTTATACCGCCTATTACACCTAATCATGTGTTGTTCAACTTTTTTACGGTTGGGATTTTATTGAGTATTTTCTATATTCTAATCGGTTTGCTGGCTTTATCCGCTAGCGGTTCCATGTTTTATGCACGTTTGTATTTTAAATTTTTTGGTATAATCTTTGCTGCTATTGCGATTTGGGGTTTCGCCATGAATGGCGATTTGAGGCTAGTACATATCACTATTTCGGATAGTTTCTTTTATCTTCTGGCTGCTATCATTGCACTGTATTTGGGTTTTACCAGTAAACTGCCTCGATCTTATGCACATTAATGGAAATTTCGAGAAATTAAAAATTAAGCTACCGCCGCAAGCATTTTCGAACAGATAGCATCGTTTTCCAAATTAGATTCAATAACATCTTCAGCTTCGAGCAAGTCAATTTGTTGGTAAGCAGCAAATAAATTACCGAGTCTAGCCTCTGTAAGGGCGGGATATTGGTGTTTGAGTTGAAATAAATCCACTCCCGTAACGAAGTCTTTTGTATCTAACACTTTTTCTAAGGCTTGCGCTGCTTCTAGTTTTTGTGCTGTAGAATATCGCCATTTAAAAAAGGAAAACTTAGTCGTATAGGTTATTTTTTTGATTTTTCGATCTTCAAGTTCATTTAAATAACAGCGAAATAATTTATCAGTCACGATTTTTAAATTATTAGGTTTTTCGGCAAAATAGTCTTTATCAAAATAAATTAATAGTGGCACTGAGCAATTTACTATAATTTTATCTAATAATTCTTGGTCTGCGACAGTTTTTATTGACCAACATGCAAATTGCTCAAATATAAAATAAGCGGCTAAGTCCTGTATGGGCATTAAATCTTCATCATTTACAGAATGAGCGAGAAAATTTAAAGTATTTTTCATGAAAAAGGCGCTTCGAGCACAGGCGGAGCGGAAAATATAATTATCTTGGGTATCCTGTTCTTTTAACAAATCAATGAAGACATGGATTCCTAAGAGTTCAATATGATCGTCGATAAACCTTAATAGGGCATTGATGGGTGTTTGATCTGCTAGTTGTGAAGTGACTGACAAGACACTTGTATAGTAATCATAACGGCCACCAAAAAATATCGAATAGGATGCTTGTTTATCGTGAATTTTTTGAAAAACAAACTCTTTTATGGTGTCAGTACTAATAGGGCCAGGAGCAGTATTATCAGCTAAAAATGTCAATAGCAACTTAACTACTTCAGGTCGATGAGTGGCCGCAATCATTAATGCGTTACATCTATTTTGGTCATGAGCAAGAATCAATTCATTTATAAACTCAGGTAAAAAAATTTTAGGATTTTTTTGAATAAAATTTAGGATATGAGTTACAGCATCATATTGGTTACGCGCCGCTAACATAAAAGCGTTATATTCTTGTTCACTTTTTTTTGAGATCAATATTTGTAAATTTTCTTTTGTAAAAAGATTCGGATGCTTTTCAATAAATTCTAATGCTAACTTTAAAGAGTGGGGTTTATCCTTTGCTAATAGCATAAAAAAATTTAAACCTGAGTTATTTTCCAATAAAAATAACTCTTCTAAAGAGCGTGAGAATATGCCTTTTGCTTGTTGATAAATAAAATTTATGATGGAAATCATGGTTTCTGGATGATGTCGGGAAAGCATCAAACTATTGAAACCCTTTGGATTTTTATTAAATAATATTTCTTCTATATGGGCATTGAAAATTTGTTGTTTGTTTTGAATAAACTGTAAAATAATGGATACAGATTCCGGTTGATATTCTGTTGCTAACATTAAAAAATTGTAATTTAATACATTTTTTTCTAAAAATAATGTAGTTAGATATTCTTTGCGCAAAAAAACTTTGTGATCATTAAGTAATTTAAGCAAGTTGGGTAAAACGTTAGGATGATAGCGAACAGCTAACATTAAAATAGTAAAACCATTTTCGTCCTTTTCTAAAAACATTTTTCTTAAAATTTCAGGATCAAAACTTTTGATATTTTCGGATATAAATTTTAGAATAGAAACGGCTGTATTAGCTTGATTTTTCAACGCTAGCATCAAAGCATTACAAGTGCCATTTGCCTGTTTGGGAAATAAGACTTTATGTAAAATTTCTCCATCGATGGTCATATTGTCGGTTATGAATGTTAGAACCTTATTTAGCATATCGGGATGATTGCGTGCAGTTAAGGTCACTGCCGTATCACACTCTTTTTTTTGTTGCTGTGTAAATAATTTTCGCATGGTATTATTGGTAAAACGACCAATATGAGTCGTTAAAAAACTTAAAATGGTGATTATCGCTTCTGCTTGTGTATTTGCGGCTATCATGAGGGCATTGCAATGATCGCTATTTTTCATTAAAAGCATTTTTTCAGCTATTTCAGGATTAATAATCGTTTCATGCGTTTTAAGGAAAGTTAAAATATTCTTTACTAAGTCCAGGTTATTCATTGCACCTAGCATCAAGAGATTAAAACCATTTTGATTTTTTACTAGAAAGGTGTCAGCTATTTTTTCAATGATAAAATTTTTACGGCGTAAATCTAAACGAATGACTAAAAGAAAACCTTGTATGATTTCTTCAGAATATTCTTTACTAATTTTTAACTGTCGAGTTAAATAATCAATGAATGGTAAGCAATTATTAGTAAAAGCTTTATTTTTGCTTATTTTTTTATAATAATTGGGAAATCTTGTCTTTAATTCAGCGAGTTGCGTTAGTAAATCAGAATAATTTTCTTCTTTGAATAATTTAGTAATAATATTTGTTGGGGCCTTAAACTGTTTACTTTCTAAAAATAAATTTTGATAGGCACTATCAAGCAGTGTATTTATTTGAGGTTTTTTAAAGTAATTTTGATCAGATAAAGCTTGGTAAAAAGATTGGTACATTTTCTCCCAATTAACATTAACAAAACTAAAAACTAGAGGATTTTTTTCGTTGCGAGATAACTGAAAATAATTTTTCCAATTATTTACACTCTCAGATTTTTCGTTGATATATTGAGGTAAAAAACGTTTAATCAATCGAATTATTTTTTCTTGGGTTTCCAAACAGATTCCGTTTTCATCATGCTTCTCAATCTCTAATTCTGGAATAAATTCAATGAAGACAGCGATTAAGAAACAAGGTAAGTTGAAGGGAGTAAATTTTTTAGCAAATGTTTGTTGTAATGCACGTCGAATTGAAGTATTAGCCAAACCACCCGAGTAGGTATCATTAGGAAAATTAGGCTTTATGCCTATACCATCAATGGCTGCAATAACACTTACAGCATTCCAGGCATGAACTTCGTCAGTTAATTGTGTAGCAATTTCATGGACAAATCGATTGCGTACGATATAAAGTAATTCGGCTAAATTACGTGGTTTATGAAAAGAGTCAACAATAATGTTTACACGGTTATGAAAACCTTCAGTGCATTCTTTAATCTCTTCAGTTAATTTGTCAATTAAACTATGGCGATGGTCCGCTGAGAGTTCGCCTAGTTCTGCGTCCAAATTCCCTAGTAAACGATGATAAATAAGTTGCAATTGTTCTAGTAAGGGAATTTTGGCGCGATACCCGGATGTTTCGCCCAAGTGTTTAGCAAAACAATTGCTGGGTATTTTATTATTCGCTGTACAAGCAATTTTTTGCAAATCATCTAGCCAATTTTCAGCTAAAGTGGGTAACGTTGCAGGGTCTATTTCTGGAGGAGGCTGATAGGCAAAAACAAGATCTTTATTAAAGGCGGGGTCCATTTGGTATTCATCTAACATTTAATATCCCTCTCTGTTATTAATAAAATTTATTATTTAAATCGTCTTATTAATGTATTACTTTATAGTAAGTAAAAAATAAGAATATCAGTTCAATTTCGTATTCACAATAGCATTAAGATTAAATAAAATAAGTTAAATTTTATTATTATTTAAAGTAAAATTGAAGCTTAAATAATTTTATAAAAAATATTTTATTTTAAGTTGGCCAGGTTTGTTGTGAGTAAGCACCTTGCCAAAATTGCCATTCACACAAGGTAGCTAATCTAAAAGCGCTTAACATATTTTGTTTACAAGGGATGCTTGCATGTTCTGCAAGTTCATTGATTGTGGCTATGATTAAATCCACGGAATGGTTAAACTCATCACTCGCATATAAATCGATCCATGCTTGATAAGGGTTATTGGGAATTTTTTTATTATAGGCGCGTTGCCCTACTTGTTGATAAACCCAAAAGCAAGGTAATAAACTTGCTACTGCTTCTTCTACAGGAGCTGTACTTGCCATACGTAATAAATAATTGGTATACATAAAACAAAAAGGACTTTGTTTATGGGTTGTAGGGGTAGTAGAAGCATATTTTTTTAGAATATTATTATGCAGATCACGTTCGGCTTTAAGTGCATTCATGGCAAATTGAATGAATAATTCACTTTGTCGATCATAGGGTAATCGTGTCGCAGTCAGTGCGAGTGCTTTTGAAAAATCTGTAAGATATAAAGCATCTTGATTTAAATAAAAGATAAATGTTTCGATAGCTAAAGTACCATGGGCCAGCTCTTGATTAAAAGGATGCAGATAAATTTTAGGCATGACATCTGCAACAGAAGTTTTAAGTTCATTAAACATGTCATTTTACCTTATTTAGAAAATAAAAATGATGGACTGGACCTTGACCATGACCTAGCTTTAAATTTTTTGCGGCTAAAATGCATTCTGTCAAATAATGTTTTGCTTGAGTAATGGCACTAAATAAACTTTCGCCTTGTGCTAAATAAGAAGCGATTGCAGCAGATAATGTACAGCCGGTGCCATGTGTATTTTTTGTGTCTATGCGCAAGCTATCAAAACAGTGTATTTGTTTTTGTGGATAATCATAAAAAATGTCCGGCGAATACATGGTTTTTAAATGACCACCTTTAAGCAGCACTGAAGTTTTATAGTGAGTCGCGAGTAAGGTGGCAGCGTCTTGCATACTGCGAAGGTCATTAATGTTAAATTTTAAAATAGCTTCAGCTTCTGGAATATTGGGTGTAATCAATGTCGCTAATGAGAATAAAACATCGACTAAAGCTTGTATCGCTTGAGGTTTTAATAAAGTATGACCGGTTTGAGAAATCATGACGGGGTCAAGGACTATAAATGGAGGTTGATATTTTTTTAAATTGGCTGCAACTAAATGGATAATCTCCTCATGATAAAGCATGCCGAGCTTAACTGCGCCTATGGATAAATCAGTAAAGACAGCATCGATTTGCTGTTGAATAAACACTAATGGAATTTCTTGTATGGCAGTGACAGATAATGTGTTTTGCGCAACTAAGATGGTAATGATGCTGGCTGCATAACTACCTGTGGCTGAAATCGCTTTGATATCTGCTTGTATGCCGGCGCCGCCAGAGGGATCCGTTCCTGCAATACTAACGACACTGCTTAATGCTCCATTATCGATTGACATAAGATGTTCACTTGGAAAGCGTAGATTTAAGGAAGACTTGTAAATCATCCTTTTGTATTGAATAGAGGCTATCAAGTAGTTGAGAATAAAAACTGCCAGGTCCTGAGGATTTTTTTTCTGCATATTCGCTCACTAATCCCATCCAAGCCATGGCATGCACGCAAGCATTAAATCTTTCCGGATTAATTGCTAAAAAGCTGGCAATCATAGCGGTTAATGAACATCCCATACCGATCACTTTAGTCAGTAAAGGTGTACCATGATTTAAAGCGATTGTTTGTGTGGCACTGACGATAAAATCAATTTCGCCACTGATGACCACAATACATCGGTGCTGTTCAGCTAAGGTTTGCGCAGATGCAAGGGCATGACTACTGATTTGTGTTGAATCGACACCTTTAGTAACGATGGAGGTATCTAACAAAGCCATAATTTCTGAAGCATTACCACGGAGCACATCGATACCTCTTTGTATAATAGATAAAGACGCTTGCGTGCGGTACCGGCTAGCACCGGCGCCGACCGGGTCAAAGACGATAGGGATATTACGTTTTAAAGCAGCGAGTTGGGCTTGCTTGATGGCAGTCAACCATGTTTCATCAGGAGTACCGATATTGATGACTAAGGCTTGAGCTAATTGAATAATTTCTGCTAATTCCTCTTGAGCATGCGCCATAATCGGTGCAGCCCCCAATGCGAGCAAAAAATTAGCGGTAGTCGGCATAACGACTAAATTAGTGATATTGTGGATTAACGGATGGGTTTGGCGGATTAAATCGACGTCATGGTATAGTGATTCTAAGTTAAATGCATTGATATTGATATTCGAGAGGGAAGTGTTTTTAACTGAACCATTTTTTGTTTTCAATGTACTTCTTCCTACGCAGGTCTTAGCCTGATCAGGTTATAAGGGTTGAATAGGAACATTCTCTCAGCCTTTAAAAGCACCCCTGGAGTGGTTACTATTAGACAGGAATTAATAGGTTGAATCAAGTTACTTCACTTAGTTATTGTCAGTGAGCAATGCATAACAATCTATAATAACACGACATGCAATTGCAGACGCGCGCTCCAGTATTTGCTCGCTATGAGGAGCAGTTTGCTGCTATAGTTTGGGTATGGAAAATCAAACCCTAAAATCGATATGTGAGGCCGCTATTCTTGCCGCCGGTGAACCGGTGAGTATCGAGCGCTTATTAGATTTATTTAGTTCAGAAGAACAGCCGACTAAATCAAATCTTAAGAAAATTCTGTTGGAATTAAGCGAAGATTATCAAGATCGCGGAATTCAGTTAAAGCAACTGGCAAGTGGTTATTGTTTTCAAACGTCTAGTGCACTTAATGCCTGGGTTAAACGGCTCTGGCCAGAAAAATCAGTGCGTTATTCACGTGCTTTTTTGGAAACTCTCAGTATTATTGCGTATAAGCAACCCGTGACGCGCGGGGATATTGAAGCGATACGCGGTGTGTCAGTAAATCCAAATATTATTAAAACCTTGTTGGAACAAGAATGGATACAAGTAGTTGGGCAACGTGAAGTCCCAGGACGACCTAATCTCTATGCAACGTCGAGATTATTTCTTGATCATTTTGGTTTAAAAGAATTAGCTGATTTGCCCGCTTTTCCTTTACCGCAAACGACAGATCCCTTAGAGATTTCTTTGTCTGATAGCAAAACGAAAGATACTTCGCTTGATATTTTACAAAATTAAATTTAAATGCTTTATTCTTTTGAAGGCCGACATCCAAAGCTATTAGGTAAAAATATTTTTATTGCTGAAAGCGCTGATGTGATTGGCGCCGTCATTATCCATAATCATGTCATTATCTTACCGCAAGCGGTAATCCGTGCTGATAATACTATGATAGAAATTGGCGAAAATAGCAATATTCAAGATGCTGCGGTGTTACATACCGATCCGGATATGCCGATGCAAATTGGTAGATATGTAACGATTGCTCATCATGCCATGGTGCATGCGCGGGGGGTGGGGGATTATTCAGTTGTCGCAATTGGCGCAAAAATATTGAATAACGCCATGATTGGTAAACACTGTTTGATTGCAGCGAATGCTATGGTATTAGAAAATCAACATATTCCGGATGGTTCTTTGGTAATGGGTTCTCCGGGTAAAATAAAACCATTGTCCGCTCAACAAATAGCGGATATGCAATGGTATGCGCAACATTATTCAGAAAAGATTCATCGTTATCAAAAAGGACTTAAACGATTTGATCCCAAAACTTGCGAATAAATTTTAGTATAATGAGTTTGTGTGTAAGTGCTTACTGCAGTGAGTATTAATAATACGGCAATAAAAATTCTCGTTAACATACTACTCCTACATCAAACTTTTCATCCTGAAAAGTATCTTTTTAAGTATACCATTTAAATTACTATTGGAAAAAAAGATGGCAAGAGAGAAAATAGCAGCGATACTGTTTAATTTAGCATAGTATAAGAGGATTAACCGAGTTTATTTCTTATGAATGAAAAAATACAAAAAATACTGGCTAATTTAGGTATTGGTTCGCGTCGCGAAATAGAACGCTGGATCCGCGCGGGTCGAATTCGTATTAATCAGCAGCCTGCCAAGCTCGGCGACAGAATTGATTTAACCGCAAAAATTTTTATAGATGGTAAGCCAATTCCGCTCATACCACCATCCGATTTTAAACGACGTGTATTGATTTATCATAAACCTGAAGGCGAGATTTGTGCACGCTCGGATCCTGAGCAGCGGCCGACAGTATTTGAACATTTACCACCGTTACGCGGTCAACGTTGGATAATGATTGGTCGTTTAGATATTAATACCTTAGGTTTATTAATTTTTACCAATGATGGTGAATTAGCACATCGCCTATCACATCCTTCTTATGAAATTGAACGTGAATATGCCGTGCGTGTGTTAGGTAAAGTCGACGAGAAAATTTTGGATCGCTTAAGAAAGGGAGTGAAATTAGAGGATGGTATGACGGTATTTACGCATATCGAAGAACGTGGCGGTTCGGGTGCCAATCATTGGTATCATGTAGTACTTAAAGAAGGGCGCAATCGAGAAGTTAGACGCTTATGGGAATCGCAAGGTGTGAGTGTTAGTCGTTTGCTGCGTGTGCGCTTTGGTAATGTAAGCTTGCCAGAAGATTTGAGCAGAGGACAAAGTCGCGAGTTAAAAACCGAGGAAATTCAAAAATTAGTTCATTTAGTAGGTTTAATATAAATTGCGAATTTAAATGTTCACCGTTAATTTTCTGGTTAGGCAAAACTCTACTGCTTTAAGATATACTTAAAAAAATTTTCAGGATCAAAGCTAAATAAAAGGAGGTGTATATTTCATAAAAATTTATTGTGAGAACCTTTTTATGTTGATCCATTCTGAGACTTTTCCTAAGGTTAATGCTGATAAATCTAAGCTAAGTTTTACGGATCAAATAAAAGAGCTTATGCAATTATTAGCATTATTATTGCTAAGTTGTATTATTTTAGCATTGGCGCTTTTCATCAGCTTATTTGCAAGCAGTTTACTGGGCGCTATCTTCACAGTACAAGAAACCATAAAATATATAAAAGATTTATTTCAAAAGGAAAAACGTTTTTCTAGTTTACTCAGTTTATTAAGTACTGGTATATTTGCTTACACTGGTTGGCTATTGGGTTTAATGTTATGCACAGCCATTTTTTCTTCGCCCGTAGGTGTAATTATAGGTACTGGTATATTCGTAGGGTGGACTTTAGGTATTACTGCAATAATAACTAGATACGCCCCAAAAATATTTAGCTATTATTTTAATAAATCGGATGCAAATAATTTATTAGAAGAAAATGAAGAAAGTATAAATTGCGTTGGTAGACCATTTAATGTTTTAAGCTCGAGCAAAATTTTGAGTCCAGGCTTTCTATTGTCACCCACTCCAGAGTCACCATTACCATCAGAAAATCATGTAGAAGATACAATGGGGCCAAGTTTTCGTTGAATACATTTAAGAATAATGCTGCAAATAGAGGCGTGATGCTATTTTTTTTAACTTAATTTATTGACAGGGATAATTTCAAATTATCTTAAATAGTAGTTGGTAATTCGAGCGCTAGAAAAAAGTACAATTTATTTGTATTTATCTGTTAATTAAGCGTATAATCGCCCAGTCTTTTTTACCCTGTTCCATTAAAAGGCTTACAATTTGTGAGTAAACGACCGATTAATCTTAATTTATTAACGATTCGCTTTCCTATCACGGCAATCGTATCCATTTTACATCGAATCTCTGGTTTTTTCTTATTTTTAATTATCCCCGTCTTTTTAGCCATCCTGTCGTTGAGCTTACATAGCCCAGAGTCTTTTTTTACCGTGCATACCTGTTTTGCGCATCCTGTCACTAAATTGCTCATCTTAAGCTTTTTATTTGCGCTTTTTTATCATTTATTAGCCGGTATTCGTCATTTATTGATGGATGCGGGCATTGCGGAAGAATTAAAGTCTGCGCGCTTTAGTGCGGGTTTGGTTATTGTGCTGGCGATAGGCCTGGTCGGTCTGATGGGAATTTATTTATGGTAAAAAAATTAACTAATGTAACCAGTCTTAGTGGTAACGGGTTGCGTGATTGGTTAATCCAACGTACCACCTCTGTGATTTTGGCTGCCTATATTATTTTTTTATTGGTATTTATTCTTTGTCATCAACCCTTAGATTATGTCACTTGGCAGAACTTATTTAGTCATATAGGTATGCGTTTGTTCAGTAGCTTATTTTTATTAAGTTTATTTTGGCATGCCTGGATTGGCCTATGGACGATAGTGACGGACTATATTAAATCAGCGAGTTTACGTTTAATTACTCAACTCATTATTATCATCGCGCTATTCCTCTATTTTGTTTGGGGTTTAGTTATTTTCTGGGGCACAATTTAATGGCTTTGCCTACTTATAGTTTTGATGCCGTGATCGTGGGTGCGGGTGGCGCGGGTATGCGCGCGGCATTGCAATTGGCACATTCCGGTCAGAAAGTTGCATTAATTTCTAAAGTATTTCCAACCCGTTCACACACGGTTTCAGCACAAGGGGGTATTACCTGTGCCTTAGGTAATGCACATGAAGATGATTGGCGTTGGCACATGTACGATACGGTGAAAGGTTCAGATTATTTAGGTGACCAAGATAGTATTGAGTATATGTGTAAAACCGGTCCTGAAGCGGTGTATGAGCTGGAACATATGGGCTTGCCGTTTTCACGGATGGATTCCGGAAAAATTTATCAACGTCCGTTTGGTGGCCAATCAAAAAATTTTGGCGGTGATCAAGCGGCGCGAACCTGCGCTGCCGCCGATAGAACCGGCCATGCTTTATTACATACTTTGTACCAACAAAACATAAAAGCCAAAACACATTTTTTTAATGAATGGTATGCCATTGACTTGGTAAAAGCGTCAGAAGGCCAAGTTGCTGGGATCACAGCGTTGTGCATCGAAACCGGTGAAGTGGTTTTTTTTCATACACGTGCAACTATTTTAGCAACGGGCGGTGCTGGGCGAATTTTTCAATCAACTACCAATGCGATGATTAATACCGGTGATGGTATCGGAATGGTGTTACGTGCGGGTTTTCCAGTACAAGATATGGAAATGTGGCAATTTCATCCGACTGGTATTGCAGGGGCTGGCGTTTTAGTGACAGAAGGTTGTCGTGGCGAAGGTGGATATTTAATTAATAAAAACGGTGAACGCTTTATGGAGCGTTATGCACCGCATGCAAAAGATTTAGCTTCGCGAGATGTGGTCGCGCGTGCCATGGCGTTAGAATTGCGTGCTGGAAATGGATTTAATCCAGAAGGGACCGATTACGTAAAATTAAAATTGGATCATCTCGGTACAGAGATTATTAAAAAACGTTTACCCGGAATTCGTGAATTGGCGTTAACCTTTGCGCATGTGGATCCGATTACCACACCTATTCCTGTTGTTCCAACTTGTCATTATATGATGGGCGGAATACCTACCAATGTTCATGGCCAAGTGATTACGGTTGATATTGAAGGTCAGGATCAAGTGGTTGAAGGCTTATATGCCGCGGGTGAATGTGCTTGCGTTTCTGTGCATGGAGCGAATCGATTGGGTGGTAATTCTTTGCTTGATCTGATTGTATTTGGTCGTTCAGCCGGTTTACATGTAGGCGAATCTTTAATCCAAGATTTACCGTTACTTACTATTAATCAAGATGATTTAGATGCGGCATTAAATCGTTTGAATCGTTGGAATCAATCTAAACAAGGTGAAAGTTTGGTTGAGATTCGACATGCCATGCAAAAAGTGATGCAAACCGATTTTGGTGTATTTCGTACAGCGAAATATATGGAAGAAGGCTTAGTTAAATTGAAAAAATTGCAAGAACGTTTAAACCATGCCGTGTTAACTGATCATAGCCAAGTATTTAATACCGCGCGTGTGGAAGCTTTAGAGCTTGATAATCTGATGCAAGTGGCCGTTGCTTCTGCGCTATCTGCATTGACACGAGAAGAAAGTCGTGGAGCACATAGTCGTGAGGATTTCCCAAAACGTGATGATAAAAATTGGTTAAAACATTTACTCTATTTTTCTAAAGCGGATACCATAAAATTTAGGCAGGTTAATCGTAAACCTATGACTGTGCCGCCCATGGAACTTAAAGAGCGCTCTTACTGATGCATTATCTTCGTTTTGTTGTTGGATTGTCTTTTCGTATGTTGATGTACTCTGTACACGTTATTTATTAGGCGACATTATGCAATTTTCTATTTATCGATACGATCCAGAGATCGACAAAAAACCCTATATGCAGGATTACACATTGGAGATCGCTCCGGGTAAAGACATGATGTTGTTGGAAGCCTTGGAATGTTTAAAAGAACAGGATCAGACCTTAAGCTTTCGTCGTTCTTGTCGCGAGGGTGTATGTGGGTCGGATGGCATGAATATTAATGGTAAAAATGGTTTGGCGTGTATCACGCAGGTTTCAACTTTAGGTTCACCTATCGTTTTAAGACCGTTGCCCGGTTTACCGGTGATACGTGATTTAGTGGTTGACATGGAACCCTTTTATCGTCAATACGAAAAAGCTCAACCCTATCTTATTAATGATAAAGAACCGCCGGCAAAAGAACGCTTACAATCCCCTGAAGAACGTGAAAAATTAGATGGGCTTTATGAATGTATCTTATGCGCCTGTTGTACTAGCGCTTGTCCTTCTTATTGGTGGAATCCTGATAAATTTTTGGGACCCGCCGCGCTATTGTGGCTTTGTCGCTTTTTGGTAGATAATCGCGATGATGCTAAAGAACAGCGTTTAGCTGAGTTAAATGATCTCTTTAGTTTATTTCGCTGTCGAACTATTATGAATTGTACAACGGTATGTCCTAAAGGACTTAATCCGGCTAAGGCAATAGGTCATATTCGCTCTGAGCTTTTACAAGAAGAAGTGTAATTAAAATATTCTCAATGGGGTAAATTCAGCCATTATGACTGAGCAATTAAAATCGGCACAAGCCTTACAAAAAAATTCTTATCTTTTTAGTGGTAATGGCACCTATTTAGAAACTCTGTATGAACAATATCTACACGACCCAAGTCAGTTAAGTACTGAATGGCAAACCTATTTCAGTCAACTCGGTGACAAAGAAAATGATGTTTCGCATGCGGATATTCGTGCTTATTTTACCGAATTAGCGCAGCGACCCCTCGATAAAAGAACGGTTCATGAGTCCAGTAATTTACAAGATAAACTACTTAGTTTAATTGATGCTTATCGCCGCTATGGCCATTACCAAGCACACTTAGATCCCTTAGCTTTAGCTGCAAAACGAGAAATAATCGATTTAAACTTAGAAAATCACGATATTAGCGCACAAGATTTGACGCGCATCGTGAATTTGGATGGTTTACTCGGTTTACAAAGTGTTACCGCAGAAAATTTACTGGCGCAACTTAAAAGGATTTATTGCGGTAGTATAGGCTTTGAATATGAACATATTATCGATCATGCGCAGCGAGCTTGGTTGCAAGAACGTATCGAAGCGGTAGGAGGTAAACCGAATTTCTCCGCACAAGCAAAGAAAACTATTTTAAAAGGTTTAATCCAGGCCGATGGCTTAGAAAAATTTTTGGGTAATAAATTTATTGCACAAAAACGTTTTTCTTTGGAAGGTGGAGATAGTTTAATCCCTTTACTTGAAGAATTAGTTGCGTATGCGAGTGCTGCTTCAGTACAAGAAATTGTTATTGGGATGGCGCATCGTGGCAGATTAAATGTGCTTATTAATATTTTAGGTAAATCGCCAGCTAAACTATTCGAAGAGTTTGCCGGGAAGTTGACCCAAGAAAATCGCTCTGGTGATGTTAAATATCACAAAGGTTTTGCTGCTGATATAAAAACTGATCATGGTGTCATGCATGTAGCGATGGCGTTTAATCCTTCACATTTAGAAATTGTTAATCCCGTAGTGGAAGGTTCTGTGCGCTCACGCCAAGAACGTCGCCAAGATAGCGGGAGAAAACAAGTATTACCCTTACTGATCCATGGTGATGCTGCTTTTTCTGGTCAGGGCATTGTGATGGAAAATTTTGAATTATCCCAAACCGAAGCTTATGGTACCGGTGGAACTTTACATATTGTTCTGAATAACCAATTGGGTTTTACCACTGATCCGCAAAATGCACGTTCGAGTTGGTATTGTACTGATCCTGCTAAAATTGTTGATGCACCGATTTTTCATGTTAATGGGGACGACCCCGAAGCGGTATTATTTACCTTACAACTTGCGTTTGATTTTCGGCAAATCTTTAAAAAAGATGTTGTTATTGATTTAGTTTGCTATCGTCGTCACGGACATAATGAAGCTGATGAACCCGCAGCGACCCAACCAATAATCTACCAAACCATTAAAAAATTACCCACTGCAAAACAACAGTATGCGGATATTTTAATTAATCAAGGGGTGGTAAGCACAGAAGAGGTGCAACTGTGGTCCGATGAATATAGAAATCGCTTAGATAAGGGTCAAGCTGTTGTGCATCGTCTTACTAGCGATTATGAAAATCCTTATCGTATTGATTGGCGTCCTTATCGCTATCAAGATTGGCGTACACCCGTTGATACGGGCGTTGATTTATCCGTATTGAAAAAATTGGCTACGCAATTAGAAACTTTACCACCCGGTTTTGTACTGCAAGCGCAAGTGGCCAAAATTATGGAAGATCGTCGCAAAATGACGGCTGGTCAGTTACCGTTAAATTGGGGCTATGCCGAAACAATGGCTTACGCAACTTTATTGCAAGAGAACTATGAAGTACGTTTATCTGGTCAAGACAGTGAACGCGGCACCTTTTTCCATCGTCATGCAGTACTTCATGATTTTAATACCAATCAAACCATAACACCTTTAGCCCAGTTGGCTAAAAATCCAAATGCATTTACTGTGATTGATTCGATACTCTCAGAAGCTGCGGTTATGGGTTTTGAATATGGCTATGCTATTTCAAATCCGAATAGTTTAGTTATTTGGGAAGCGCAATACGGTGATTTTGTTAACGGTGCACAGGTGGTTATTGATCAATTTTTAAGTTCTTCAGAACAAAAATGGGGTAGACTATGCGGTTTAGTTTTATTCTTACCTCATGGTTACGAGGGTTCCGGTCCAGAACATACTTCAGCCCGTTTAGAGCGTTTCTTACAACTGTGCGCGCAAGATAATATGCAAGTGTGTATACCGACGACACCAGCACAAATCTTTCATTGTTTACGTCGCCAAATGTTACGACCGTATCGCAAACCTTTAATCCTAATGTCACCAAAGAGTTTATTACGTCATAAATTAGCGGTATCTACCCTGCAAGACTTAAGCAATGGTGCTTGGCAATCGGTTATTCCTGAGTGCGAAATTGAGAGTAAAAAAGTAAAACGTGTCGTTTTATGTAGTGGTAAGGTTTATTATGATTTACTCGAACAGCGGCGTACGCAAAAAAGTGAAGATATTGCACTGATACGCATCGAACAATTATATCCTTTTCCAGATATTGAATTGCGTGCTGTACTAAATTCTTATTCTAAAGTAAAAGATATTGTATGGTGCCAAGAGGAATCTAAAAATCAAGGTGCTTGGTATTGTATCCAACATGAACTTGTTGCATGTCTAGCAAAAATCCAAACTTTACGGTATGTGGGTAGGCCCGCTTCGGCAGCGCCTGCGGTGGGTTCACCTTTGGTGCATATAGAAGAACAACAAACTTTGGTTAAAGAAGCTTTAACCTAAAAGCTGAGTTAATATTTATAGAGGAATCCGAGATGCGAATTGAAGTAAAAGTTCCAATGTTACCCGAATCGGTTACCGATGCGACCTTAGGTGAATGGGAAAAAAAGAAAGGGGATTTGGTTAAAGCCGAAGACACGATAGTTGCTTTGGAAACGGATAAAGTCGCCATCGAGATTCCGGCAGGTCATGATGGCGTGTTAGGCGAAATTTTAAAAGAAAAAGGAAGCGTTGTTAAAGCCGGAGAAGTCTTAGTCACTATAGAAACTGACAAGGAAGCTATTATGAATGCTACTAAAAATGTTACCACATCGTCACCTTCAGCAAAACCAGCCGCACTTTCAGCGACACCCTTTGCAGTTGATACTAAAGATAAAGAAACTCACTCATCTCGTATGGATACAACACAAAATCTATCAGGTCCCGCGTTAAGGCGTAAACGAAGTCTGGAATCAGAAGGACAATCGGTTAAAAAAGAAGCCCATGCTGAAATTCAAACTTCAACAGCAATGCAGACTAATGACCTTTCAGCCACGTATGCTACAAGTCAAGATCAAAGCTCAGAACGCGTGGAAAAACGTGTACCGATGACGCGTTTGCGTGCGCGTATTGCGGAACGCTTGGTATCCGCACAACATACCGCCGCTATTTTGACTACGTTTAATGAAATTAATTTGCAGGAAGTCATTAAATTGCGGACTATGTATAAGGAAAATTTTGAAAAAAAACATGGTATCCGTTTAGGGTTTATGTCTTTTTTTACCAAAGCAGTTATTGCAGCGCTTAAAAATTTCCCTGCCGTGAATGCTTCTATTGATGGGAATGATATAGTTTATCATAATTACTTTGACATAGGCATTGCAGTATCGACCGAAAGAGGTTTAGTTGTTCCAATTTTACGTGATGCGGATTGTTTAAGTTTTGCTGATATGGAAAAAGCGATTGCCTACTATGGCCGCAAAGCTAAAGACAATCAGATTGCCATTGAAGACATGACGGGGGGTACATTTACCATTACCAATGGAGGAGTTTTTGGCTCACTATTAGCTACACCGATTATAAATCCACCACAAAGTGCGATACTCGGAATGAACAAAATAGAGGAACGGCCGGTGGCAGAAAATGGCCAAGTGGTTATTCGACCGATGATGTATGTTGCTTTATCTTATGATCATCGTATTATTGACGGTAAAGAATCAGTTAGCTTTTTAAAAACTATTAAAGAGTTACTTGAAGATCCGTCCCGTTTGTTAATTGATGTATAAGTGCTATCTCATAGCACAAAGCATAGTTTAATAGCGAGCGATCCGTTATCATTATTTTCAAAAATAGGCTAACAGCAATGGGATTTTTGGTAAGTACTAAGTACCGTAACCCAGCTGCAATTTGCGTGTATACAATATAGTCATAAAAATTGCAGATAGAGCGCTAACATAGACAAAAATTCTAATGCGAACAGCTAATAATTAGGAGAAAAAGAAATCCATGAATCTACATGAATACCAAGGTAAAGAACTATTTAGCGAATATGGTTTACCTGTACCCTTAGGTAAACCCGTTAGCACAGTAGAAGAGGCCTTGGCCGCTGCCGAAGCCTTAGGTGGAAATGCATGGATGGTCAAAGCACAAGTGCATGCCGGCGGTAGAGGTAAAGCAGGCGGAGTTAAATATGTGACCAGTAAAGAGGCGGTGGCGGTAGAAACTAAACGTCTACTTGGTCGACGTTTAGTGACTTTTCAAACCGATGAGCATGGTCAACCGGTTAATCAAATATTGATTGCTCAGCCTTGTGATATTAAACGCGAGTTATATTTAGGGGCGGTATTAGATCGCAGTACGCGTCGTGTTGTTATCATGGCGAGTACCGAAGGGGGTGTTGAAATTGAAAAGGTAGCGGAAGAAACACCCGAAAAAATATTAAAAATTACCATCGATCCTTTGCTTGGAGTGATGCCTTATCAAGCACGTGATATTGGTTTTAAATTGCAATTAACTGCTAATCAATTAAAAGAATTTACGCAGATTTTATTAGGTCTGGGCAAGATGTTCGTCGAACGTGATCTGAGTTTAGTAGAAATTAATCCTTTGATTATCGATCAAAATGATCATGTGATTTGTTTAGATGCCAAAGTAGTGGTCGATGATAATGCTTTATTTAGACAAGCCCAATTACGCGTGATGCGCGATCCTTCGCAAGAAGATGAACGTGAAAATCGTGCTCACGATTGGGAGTTGAATTATATCGCTTTAGATGGTGATATCGGCTGTATGGTGAATGGTGCAGGCTTGGCTATGGCGACCATGGATTTAATCAAATTACACGGTGGAAATCCCGCTAATTTTTTAGATGTAGGTGGTGGTGCGACACAAGAAAGAGTGACGGAAGCATTTAAGATCATATTATCCGATGAAAAAGTTAAAGGTATATTAGTTAACATTTTTGGTGGCATTGTTCGTTGCGATATGATCGCAGATGGAATTATTGGTGCAGTCAAGGATGTTGGCGGTAAAATTCCAGTGGTGGTGCGTTTAGAAGGTAATAATGCCGATCTAGGCGCAAAAAAATTATCTGAAAGTGGTTTGAATATCATTGCTGCGAATAGTTTAACGGGAGCTGCGGAACAAATAGTTGCAGCGGTTAAATCTCCGATGGCTGCATGATACGCTTCGCACCAGAGTTTTTGGCTGCAAAATAAAACATTTTTATAAAAGGTTTAGATATAAACATGAGTATATTAATCAACAAAAACACGAAAGTTATTTGCCAAGGCTTCACCGGTAAACAAGGAACATTTCATTCTGAACAAGCCATCGCCTACGGTACACAAATGGTTGGCGGTGTAACACCCGGGAAAGGTGGAACGCAACATTTAGATTTACCCGTGTTTAATACCGTGGCGGATGCTGTGGCAGTAACTGGTGCGGATGCCAGTGTTATTTATGTGCCAGCCCCTTTTTGTAAAGATTCTATTGTTGAAGCAGCCGATGCTGGTATTTCATTAATTGTTTGTATTACTGAAGGTATTCCAGTATTGGATATGTTAGATGTGAAGGTTTATTTAGAAAATAATAGCCATTCACGTTTAATAGGACCGAATTGTCCCGGCGTGATTACACCCGGGCAATGTAAAATTGGCATTATGCCCGGGTATATTCATAAATCCGGCCGCGTCGGTATCGTATCACGATCAGGTACTTTAACCTACGAAGCGGTTAAACAAACCACTGACTTAGGTTTGGGTCAAAGTACGTGTGTTGGTATTGGTGGTGATCCGATTCCAGGCATGAATTTTGTTGATGTACTGGGTATGTTCCAAGAAGATCCACAAACAGAAGCCATTTTAATGGTTGGCGAAATTGGCGGCACCGCAGAAGAAGAAGCGGCAGATTTTATTAAAACTTACGTGACTAAGCCGGTGGTGGCTTATATTGCTGGTGTGACAGCGCCTGCTGGAAAACGTATGGGTCATGCCGGTGCGATTATTTCTGGTGGGAAAGGGACTGCTGCGGAAAAATTTAAAGTCTTAGAAGCGGCGGGTGTGCATACCGTAAAATCTCCTGCTGATATGGGTAAAAAGATAGCACAATTTTTATGATTATTTTTTCAAGCGAGTCGCTATGCTCACGAAAAATTTCGGCCGTCATGTCCCCGAAATTTGTTCGCATCACGCGACTATTATTAGGCCGCGACCGTCCTGCGTCCGACGCGCACTCATCCCTAAT
>Ga0075370_10000082_pt1 | contig 28896 bp, 27 predicted proteins | sample EndMethybrTD3035_FD_71398 | JGI IMG/M metagenome (GOLD analysis project Ga0075370, IMG submission 71398) | Populus endosphere microbial communities from Tennessee, USA - Endosphere MetaG P. TD hybrid TD303-5 | ecosystem: Host-associated > Plants > Roots > Endosphere | place: USA: Tennessee... | reverse complement strand
ACATTGCGCTGAAGACCGCGGAGCTGCTGCGGGAGCGGGGCTGCCCCGTCCATCTGGACATTGTCGGATGCGTGCCTTCCACGCCGCCCCCGACGATCGATGGCGTCACGTTCCATGGGTTCCTGAACAAGAGCGTCGAGGCAGACCGCGGACGGCTGACGGCGCTTTTCCAGAACGCCCATATATTGATACTGCCTACCCAGTTCGAGGCGCTTGGCGTGGTCGTGGCGGAAGCGGCATCTTTTGGCGTGCCGTCGATTTCCTATGATACGGGCGGCGTATCGGGCAACTTCGATCCGGGGAAAACCGGCATTCTGCTCGAGACTTCCGCCGGCCCCGAAGAATTCTCCAATGAAATAAATGCCCTTCTCAGCGATCGGTCCCGGTATGTGGCCATGGCCCACGCCGCGATGAACTATAGCAAGAACCGGCTGAACTGGCCGGCTTGGGCGCGGGAGGTCGGGACTCTCGTACGCCAGCGATGGCAATCGGAACACCACGCGGAATGGAGTGAGGAAGCGTGCTGACGCTCCTCTCTCAATGGGCGCGAAAGGGGCTCAGCCCTTCCATGCGGCGCAGGGCGAAGCATCTGATCGAGCCGGCTCTGTCGCCGATCGGCACGATTCAGCGCGTCCGGACCGCCAGGCGGGCGGTAGCTTTGACGTTCGACGACGGGCCGGACGATCTCGTCACTCCGGGGGTGCTCGACAAGCTTTCGGAATATGGCGCGACGGCAACCTTCTTCGTCCTGACCGACAGGGCGCGCAGCCATCCCGACCTGATCAGCCGCATCGTTGCCGAAGGCCATGAAGTCGCACTCCATTGCGATCGGCACGATAGGCTGACCACACTCCCCTTGCGCGAAGTCCGCAGCCGCCTCAGCGCGGCGAAAAATGAGCTCGAACGGCTGAGCGGCAGGAAGGTCGGGCACTTCCGGCCCCCGTTCGGCGCGCAATCGCTCGCCACCCTCGCGGTCGCTCGGTTGCTCAAATTCGACATCGTGGCCTGGGGCCCCTATGCCGAGGACTGGGTCGAACAGTCGCCGCAGTCAGCTTGCGACAAGGCGCTGGGCAACGTGGCGAGCGGCGACATCGTGCTGCTCCACGACGGCCTCGAAATGCCCATCGGGGAAAGCCCGCCTACGTTCGATCGGGTGGCGATGGTAGATCTCATCCTTTCAGGCCTGGCCCAACGCGAAATGGAAGTGGTGAGCGTCGACAAGCTCGTTTCCTATGGCGCAACGATCAAAACGCCTTGGTTCCGGGCCTAGCGGTTAGCGATATCATGGCAGGGGCAGCGACATCAGCACGTCACGTGACCAAGACGACCACGATGTCTCCATGCGCCGGGCTTCGGGGCGTCTCGAAGAAGCTGGGCAAATGAGCATCGGACGCAACACCGTTTACAACCTGGTCGGCTCGGCGATCCCGCTCGTGCTCGCACTGGTTACGGTTCCCATCTATATTCGGCTGGTGGGCGCCGATCGCTACGGCGTGCTCGCGATCGCCTGGGTGCTGCTGGGATATTTCGGCATGTTCGACCTGGGGCTTGGCCGGGCGACGACCTATCAGATCGCAGCGCTCAAGGAGGCCACCGAAGAAGCGAGAGCCAGTGTATTCTGGTCGGCGGTGATCATAAACCTCGGTATGGGAATCGTTGGCGGAGCCGTGCTCTGGCTTTGCTCCCACTACTTTTTCTCCTACCTTTTCAAGGTCGACGGCGCGCTTCGGAAAGAAGTGATATCGAGCATATGGCTGCTCGCCTTTGCCGTCCCGATCGCGACCCTGACTGGGGTTCTGTCCGGAGCCCTCATGGGCCGCGGGCAATTCCTCTGGACGAACATAATCTCGATCACATCGACCTCGCTTTTCCAGATCTTTCCCCTTGCGGTTGCCTGGTGGTTCGGACCCAACCTTGGCCAGCTCCTGCTCGCAGCCATCTCGGCCCGCGTCGTCGCGATCGTGGTACTGTGGATCAGATGCTACTATACGGTCGCCCATCAGTTCACGCCGCGCTTCGACCGTTCGCGCGCCCGCGAGCTGCTGGGCTATGGCGGCTGGGTGGCGCTGACCTCGCTGGTTGCGCCGGCGCTGGTCATGGTCGATCGCTTCGCCATCGGCGCCGTCATCGGGGCGGCCGCGGTGGCGATCTATGCCATTCCCTTCCAGCTCGCCCAGCGCATAGCGATCGTCCCCACTGCCTTGATGACCGCGCTGTTTCCACGCCTGCCCACCGCTTCGCCCGAGGAACGCGACAGCCTGTCGAACCGGACGACCGAGACGCTGGCCAGCGTTCTGGGCGCGCCGACGCTGGCCGCCATTCTGCTGCTTCACCCGTTTCTCAACCTGTGGGTCGGGGCGGGCCTCGGCGATCAGGCCGCACCGGTCGGTCGCCTCCTGGTGTTCGGCTTCTGGGTCAACGCATTCGCAATCGTCCCTTACAGCCGGCTGCAGGCCTCAGGCCGCCCGGACATGGTGATGAAGGTCCACGCGTTCGAGATTCCCGTCTACCTTGCGCTCCTGTACTTCTGCATGAAGAATTTCGGGCTGCCCGGCTGTGCGGTCGCGTTGATCGCGAGGAACATCGCCGACTATTTCCTGCTCTCCTATGCGGCGAGCGGTTCGGTCCGCAATCAGAGGTTGCTTCTCTCCTACGCTGCCCTGCTCGGCGCCGGCCTGGGCTTGGCCGCCTGGGCGACATACGACAGCCTCGTGTGGTGGGCGGCAGTGCTCATTGCGCTTACGGCAATGATCATCCTGAGCTGGGCCACGCTTCCCCAGGAGCTCAAAGTGCTCGTCAGGAACTATATAGCGGCATGGACTGCACGGAGCCCGCGGCAGGCCGAATAGCACCCGTTATTTCCTGCTGGCGCGCCCGTTATTTCCTGCTGGCGTAGGGGGATGCGGTCTAGCGGCGGGACGGCCGCGGCGCGAGATAGGGGTGGCCGATGCACGACAAAGGTCTATGCTCGAAGCCCTGCGATCTTCTGAAGCAACGAACCGATGAGGCCTGAATTGCGAAAATCCCTGCTGCTCGCGGGCCTGGTTCTGGGTGCGGTCGTCGTGACGGCCCAGGCCCTGGGCGGACCTCGCGCGGCGCTCGGGGGTAGCTGCTCCAAGCAACCTGGCCATCGCTATATCGCCGCATCGCAGGCCGACCTGCAGGCCCTGCTGAGATGCGACCTCGACGGCGCCACGATCGCCTTGAAGCCGGGCAACTATGGCCGGCTCAACCTGGGCGACGCGAAAGGCCTTACCCTTCTATCCGACGATCCCGCCAAGCCGGCGTCGTTCGAGGCGATCGAAATCGACGGCGGCAATCGCATAACCCTCTCGCGGTTGCACTTCGGCGGAAGCATCGAGGGGCTCGCCTGGCGCCTCCAGATCATGGACAGCACCGGCATAGACGTTTCCGACCTCGATCTGACCGGCGGTCCCAACCCTGGCCCGAACGTGCCCGGCGGGGTCTACGTCAAATCGAGCAACCACGTGTCGCTGAAGCGGTTGAAGGTTGCCTCGATGTCGAACGGCATTCGCCTCATCGAGACGCGCCAGGTGGTGGTCGCCGACAACATCATTCACGATTTCGGTTCCGACGGTATCCAGGCCAGCGCGGCGTCGCAGTCCGTCATCAGCGGCAACTATATTTCGAACGCCCATCCCGAGCCTGGGGACCATCCGGACGGCATCCAGATATTCACTCTCGGCAACCAGACCGCGCAATCGGACATCCTGGTCAAGGACAACCTGATCGAAAAGGGATCGGGCGGCCTGATGCAGGGCATTTTCGTGACCGACGAAACCGACAAGAATCCGTTCGTAAACCTCCAGATAACGAACAATATCGTAATCGGTTCGATGTATCACGGGATCACGGTTGCCGGCGCGAACAGCGGGGCGGTTCGCGGCAATGTCGTCGTTCCGCTGGATGGGCAGCGAAACTGGATCAAGCTCGTGAACGCGAACTCGCTCGAACTGGAAGACAATGTGGCTCAGGACCTGATGAAGGACAATCTCATCCTGGAGTCCAGCGCGGATCTGGGCAAGAACCGGCGCGCGATCATGCCGCCTGCCGACGCCACTGCGGCCAGCGACGCATGGAAGGCCAGGCACCTCCCGGCGGGAATGCGCAATGGCAACTGACGCCGGCCCGAAGACCGACCGGGGCTTGCGGATAACGCCCAAAGCGCTGGAACCCCAGAACAACAATCTTACGCTAGTGCGATTGGTCCTCGCATCCGCGGTCATCGTGTCGCATTGCTACTTCCAACAAACAGGCATCGACGAAACCGACTGGCTGTCGCCCTGGCTGGGCGTTCCGGTATCGTGGCTCGCCGTCGACGGCTTCTTTTTCCTCAGTGGCTTCCTGGTGTTTCGTAGCCTGGTGCGGCACCATGACAGGCCGCGGTTCTTCATGGCCCGGCTGGCGCGAATGTATCCGGCGCTGCTCGCCTTCGTGCTCGGCACGACGCTTATCGGCATCGCCTATACAACGGCCGACCTGCGCCAGTACTTCACCGGCGAAACGCTTCGCTTCCTGCTGGGCAACCTGAGCTTCATCAAAGCCTATTACTCGCTTAGCGGGGTCTATTGCGGCGACGCCACGACGCTCTGCACGCTGAACGGCTCGCTCTGGACGCTGCCTTGGGAAATGCGCTGCTACCTGGGGCTCATGCTTCTCAGCCTGCTCGGTCTGACGGGAACGCGGGCGATGACCTATTTCGTGGTGCCCGCCGCCATGCTGTTCATGACGCTATGGTATCTCTCGGGCCTGCAGGGCCTGGTCCATACGCACATCCCCGCGGCCAGTTACTGGCTGGCGCAGTCAGCGCGACTGTTTCCGCTGTTTCTCGCAGGCTGCGCCGCAGCCATCTGGCGCGACCGGATTCGGCTCCATGGCGGTGTCGTCCTGCTGCTGCTGGCGGTTCATCTCGTCGCGGCCCACACCCCATTCGCCTTCCTGACACGGCTTCTACTCATCGCCTATGCCGTGCTCTACGTCGGATTCCGCCCGCTGCGCTGGACGCCCGCCATCTCGCGGTTGCCCGACTATAGCTATGGGATTTATATCTACGCCTATCCCGTCATGGTCGTGGTATCGGGCTGGTGGCCGGGGATGAGTGCCGGCCAGCTTGCTTTCGCGAACCTGCTCGCCGTGCTGCCCTTCGCCGCGGTGTCGTGGCATTTCCTCGAGAAGCCGGCTCTCGAGGCTTTCCGCAGACGGTCACGCAAAGCCGGCAGCGCGCCCAGGCAGTGGCCGGACCAATCGGCCCCCGCCGAAGCCAACTGACACCCAGTCCCCCAATGGGAGCACCCGCTCAGCGCAGCGCCGGGTGGGGCAGCTTGCGCGGCATACGCACGGTCTTTTCGACAGGCAGCTGAGGCGCCGGCTGGGCCTGCTTGGCGACGGAGTGCCGGTAAGCCAGCGCGACCGCGCCCCCCAGCACCGCAAAGAAATAGGCGTGCGTCTCGACCTGCGCCAGGACGAGCTTGATGATCGCGAACTGGGTGAGGACGATCAGCACGGCGCCTATCATCGTCAGGTCGCGATCGAGCTTTTCCGCCCGCAGAAGCGCGTTGAGCAGCACATAGATCGTCCCGAACAGCATGCAAACGAAGGTCACCAAGCCGATCACGCCGAGATCCAGGGCCAGACAGAGGTAGTAGCTGTCGATCGTCAGGAAGCCGTTCTGCAGCCTATAGTTGAGCACCTCGGCACCCTTGTCGAGCCCATAGCCCCACGGATGCGACAGGATCTTCGGTATGCCCTGGTTGACCTGATCGTAACGCGCGTCGGTGCTGTAGACCTGCTCGCCCGATCCCCACACCATCTTGCCGATGCGGCCGATGAAGAAGGTCGAGAGGAAGAACATGAAGCCCGCCGCGGGAATGCCGAGAACGATGGCCGGGGCGAGAAGGCTGGATTTGTCGCTCTTCAGCTTGTTCAACCCGTAAAGCGCCGGAAACAGCACGATCGCGATTATGCAGCCGATGATCCCCAGCCGGGCGTCCGTCTTGAACACCACATAGAAAACGAGGGGGACCGTGACGAAAGCCATGATGCGGAAGATCGTGCGCTTCCCATAGACCATGACGAAGAACACGAACGGCAGCGCGCAGGACGTGAATTCGGCCAGAGACAGCGGCGTGGTGAACTTGCTCTGCACGCGGTAGTCGCCGCGAGTGGCGCCGGCCAGAATGCTCAAGATGATCGGATCGTCGATCTTCAAGAAGCTGGGAATATGCCCGGCCCAGGGAACGGCGCCGATGCGCGCTTCCCAGACCGCGATCAGGCAGACGAAAAACGCGGCGAAACAGATGATGTGGACGAATTTCTCCATCCGCCCGTCCTTCGCCAGAACATAGGCGGCCACGAAGAAGACCAGCGTCCAGTTCAGCAGGATGATCACCAGTCCGCGCAGCGACACCGTCGGCTCGATCGATATGATGCAGCTGAATACCGCGACCATCGTGAACGCCGCGGCCATCTTCCACACCAGCGGACAGGCATCGAGGATGGTTTTGAGTTCTGCGCGAAAGGAAGCGGACTGCGAGAGCGAAATCAGGAAAACCACCGCCAGCGGGATCACGAACAGGCGAACTGCGGTAATCCAGGGCAAGCCCGGTAGCGCCAGCGCCAGGTAGTTCGGCCAGAGCAGTAGCGCGAACAGGAACGCGAAGAAAAGCCATTCCATCGCTCGCACCGGCGCCTTGCCCGTTTCAGGCAGCAGCCAGATCACCAGCAGGGCCAGCAGGACCAGCGGAACGGCCAGCTGAACCAGGAAGTAGATCGTCGTTATTCCGAAGAAGGCGCCGTAGAAGAAGGCGAAGAAACCAAGAATGGTCATGCCCATGCGGCGGTGCCGCTGCCAGTAGCCCGGCCGTGCATAAGGCTGGAGGATGCTAGCGGGTGGACGCGGATCGCGGCGTTTCCAGCGAAAGCGCGGGAGGGCCAAGCCCATACTTCAATCCTTCTCAATCTCGAGCGTCATCGGTGCCTGCAAGAATCGCCGACGAGCATAGTCCATCCGAGAGGATAATCGCTTAACACGATCGTGCCGATTTCGCCTCGCCCGCCGGAACCCGCTCGCGCAATTCGCGCTGGCGGCCGGGAAACGCATTCTTCGCCAGGCACCGATGATCAGGCATGCCGCGTGAATATGCGCTGGCTAAGGGCAATGCAACCACACGAAGTGGCTGGAAGATCGGCCCAAAAGCAGGAGGCCGGCCCCATCGGTTCTGCCCGAACCGCTGGAACCGGCCTTCCTGGCCGTTCGATTTCCGGCTTGGAATTACAGGTAGAAGTTGCTCGCCGCGAGCGACGTGATGTTGTGAACGTAGATCTGGAAGTCCGCCTTGCCGTCGCCGTTGACGTCACCGGCCACCATGACGCCGTCGCCATAGCTCTTGACCTGCAGCTCGCCGGCAACCTTGTGGAAGCCCTGGTTGCCGATGAACTTGAAGGCGTCGTCCGCGGAGGTCCTCGTGTTGGCGTCGATCAGGTTCAGACCGATGAGGTCCTTGCCTTTTTCGAAGCCGAAGATCTCGTCCTTGTCGTGAGCGACGACCGACTCGTTGCGGAAGATGAAGATGTCGTTGCCAGCGCCACCGTTCATCTTGTCGTTGCCGACGCCGCCTTCGAGCCTGTCCTCGCCAGCGCCGCCGTTCAGCACGTCGGCTCCTGCGCCGCCGATCAGCGTGTCGTTGCCGTCATCGCCGTTGAGCGTATCGTTGCCGTCGTCACCCTTCAGCATGTCGTCGCCGCGACCGCCATAGATGATATCGTTGCCGGCAAGCCCCTGGATCCAGTCGTTGCCATCGAGGCCATAGAGCGTGTTGCCCCACTCGTTTCCCGTGAGCGAGTTATCCAGTTCGTTGCCGGTGCCGCTCAGGGCCGTACCCTTGAGGATCAACTCCTCGACGTTGGCGGTAAGCGTGTAGTTGATCATCGCGTAAACCGAGTCATAGCCCTGACCGGCGAGTTCGACGACGGTGTCACCGCTACCGTAGACCAGGTAGGAATCGTCGCCATTGCCGCCGTACATTATGGTATTCGTGCTGTTGCCCAGCAGAGTGTCGTTCCCGCCCAGGCCGTGCAGTACCGTGGCCCCGGTTATCGCACGAAGCGTTTCGCCGCCTTCCGTGCCCGAGATGATCGTGGGGCCGGGCTCGACCGGTGTAGGCGTAGGTGTCGGAGTAGGCGTGGGTGTCGGAGTAGGCGTGGGTGTAGGTGTAGGTGTAGGGGTTGACGCCGAGGTATCGATCGGCGCCAGCGCGACCAAACTTGGTGCATCAACGGTATTCGTCGGCGTGGCGTCGTACACCAGCGTCGAAGTGGACAGGCCAAGGTCCGTCAAGAAAGTAGTGGTGCTGTCGAAGTAGCCGGGCATTTCGTGACTGGCGAGCCAGGCCGTCAGGACCGCGGTGCCGCCATCGCTGGGATAGCCGATTGCCGTGTTGCCGGGGGGGGTGTCGCTGCTGGACCCGACAATGTAGGCCGTGGCCGAGTTCCCGGTAACGGTCACGGTCGGCGAGCTGACCGTGCGGATCCAGCTGTCCATGTCGGGCAGTCCCGCCACGGTGTTGTTGGTGATCGATCCGCTGGCGACCCCCGCGATCATGATCGAGTTGTACATCCCGCCGAGAACCATGTTGTCGGAGATGTTCACGTTGACCATTGGCACGCCGACTTCGTCGGTGACGAAGATGCCCTGCGAAATGCCGCCTTCGCCGCGGGTGATGAGATTGCCCGAGATCGTGATGTCGTGATCGGCGACGGTCTTGTTCGAGGTGAAGATCTGGATGGCGTCGGGATGGTCTCCAGTCGCAGGATGGAAGTCGGTGAAGAAGTTGTCGTTGAAGGCGAGGTTCGAGCTGGCCGAGCTCTGGATACCGTCGGAACGCAGATCGTGGAAATAGCTGTCGGCGATGGTCACGCCGGTGCTATTGAGCACGAAGGCGCCGTTGCCGAGATCGTGGAATTCGCTGTTGGTCACCGTCACCGACGAGCTGTCGCGGATCCAAAGCCCGAACTGCGACGAGGCGTCGGTAAGCTTCGGTCCGCTGATCTCGACATGGTCGAACGAGATCGCAGACGATTTGTTAACCAGGAAAACGCTAGTCGCGCTGTCCACGCCGGTCATGGCGATGTTCGAAAAGCTCAGATTGCTGCTCTGCGCGATCTGAAGATCGGTAAACACCGCAGGCTTGGTGGCATCGGCAGAACTGATTGAAACGGCGCCCGAAAAATTGAGGCCGCTCAGCGAAACGCCCGAATATGTGCCGCTCGCAAGCTTAATTTCGTCACCGGCGCGGGCCGACGAAAGCGCGGAGTACAACTGCGCGGTCGTCGAGACCTGAAAAATGCTCATGAAAACCCCAATGCAGTCCTTGATTGGGGCGTTTATGCATTTGAAACCTTAAGGCGGTCCGTTTGTCGATGGTAAACCCATGGTAAGGTTTTTTCATTAGGCAGAGGGCAAAGCCGGGTCGCTGCCACATCTATTCTTCTAATCGGAGAATGGATGGACAATGCTGGCATTTGAAACGACAGGACCTTAGAGGGCATTGGGCACGGTGCATCTCCGGTTCTCGACGCGGGGCAGAAATGGAAACGATCTTCGACTGGTTAACGGTCCTGACCTTTGCCGGCCTCGCCGTGCTGTACCTGCAGAGGTCAGCCCTTGCCGAGCCGCAGGACCATATCTGGCAATACCTTCCACCGGCCGTAGGCTGCGCTCTGGTGAACTACGTCGGTAACGAAGGTTACACCATACCGGCCGCACTCGGACTGGTGGTGGTTCTGGCTTACATCTATTATGTCCTGAAACCTCGGCTGGGCGGCTGAGCCCGCTCTCTCGCGCATCGGCTGGTCGTGACTTTTTTGCTATGAATGGAGAAACATGAACTGGTCCTCCTGGCTAGGGTCGTTGCTACGCCCCTCTCTTCGCAAAAGAAAAAAGTCGCGATCCGCAGCCCACTCCATCCCGGTTCCCAAGCTGCTCCGCAATCGGGTCAACTCGAGCGTTCCGCGTTTCAGCGGTGCCGCGAGCGAGCCGGACGTGAATGCGCATTCGCAGAACGTACCGAAGGCTTCGCGGATGAGCCTGGCCTTCACGCCCGCCCAGCCCGTGTCCGACCTGCGCCAGTTCGCCGGCAGGGCCGAGCTGTTGCGGAGCCTGATTCGCGCGATTGAGGATCGCCGGATGCATGTGGTGCTCTACGGCGACCGCGGCATTGGCAAGACCTCGCTGCTTCACATCCTGACACTGCTCGCCCGCGAAGCCCGCTACCTGGTCCGTTATACCTCTTGCAGCGAGGACAGCGAGTTCGACGAGGTGTTCCGCTCGGCCGCAGCTGACATCCCGCTGCTGTTCCACCGCGATTATGATCCGACCTCGATCGAGGCCGAACAGGGCCGCAGCCTGGCGGATACCTTCGGCGACAGGCCGCTCACCCCGGCGAGCCTGAGCGAGGCGCTCGCGAAGATCGCCGGGACACGAATCCTTCTGATCCTCGACGAATTCGACCGCGCGCAGTCCCCCAGTTTTCGCAAGTCCGTCGCCGACCTCATCAAAAACCTGTCGGATCGGTCTGCGCGGGTTCAGGTCGTCATCGGCGGTGTCGCGGCCAACCTGACTGAGCTGATCGAACATATTCCCTCGATCCGGCGCAACGTGCTAGGCATGTCGGTCGGGCCGATGAGCGACGAGGAAATCCTCCAGATCGTCGCCAATGCGCAGGCCATCGGCCAGGTCACCTTCGACCAGGAAGCGACGGCCGACCTTCTCAGCATCGGCAATGGCTCGCCATATCTGGTGAACCTGATCGGTCAGCAAGCTGGCGGCATTGCGCTTTCCCGGGGCACCAGCCTCGTCTCGGCCGCCGACGTCGATGCCGCCACCGGCGACATCGAGGGCGAATTCAGGGAGCGCCTCAGCATTCCCGCCGCCGAGCAGTTGGCCGCGCTGGAAAAGGCCCTTCCGTCCGAACTGCTACGTTCGCTGGGACGCTACTCGCAGCACCACTTCGGCCAGCTCCTGCCCGATCACAACACGGCGGTCACCGCGGCGCTGAAGGCCAAGGGCGAAAAGGCCTGGTGGAGCGATACCGGGGAATTTCGTTTCTCGGACGATACGATCCCCGTAGTCCTGGGACTGTCGAACCGCAAATAGGCACGGACATCGGCGCCGGGGGGCATTGACCCCCGCTACGCGGCATAGCTCTGGCCGAGGAGCCCGAGGCGGCCTTGCGGCCGCAGCGCGCCGATAAGCTCGCTCAGGAAGAAAACCAGGTCGTCGAACACCGGCGCGTCGCCCATGCGTACCGCCGACGCGCGGAACAGGATGCCATCTCCGACATATCCCGCCAGCGCCGACTTGAACCGATCGGCGCGCTGCTCGCCCATCGTCCGGGGCAGCGCATTGCCCATCCGCGTCCAATAGACGATGTCCTCCACGCGGGAACCAGACTTCGCCGTGAGCGCGACCGCGGGAACCTGCTTGCCGCCGCCCGCGGAAATATCAACGAAGCGCCGGTCGACGATCTCGAAACCGATCGCAGGATAGCAAACTTCGGGCCGGTGCAGCTGCAGCGAATCGTTCTGCGCCGCGCCATAGGCGACCAGAACCATGATATCCGGCTTGTCGTCCCCCGCATGGTGATAGGCCAGCGCCAGCTGCTCGGTATAAAGCTTGGCCGCCAGCGATCCTTCGGTCCGCGGGATGACGATGTTGTCGGTCGGGCCGGAAGTCCATCCGTCCACGACCTTGGGCACCAGGTCCTCGAGCTTCGCGCCGCTCGGCATGAGCACGACCTTGCGGCGCGGGCGAAGGAATTCGGCCGTCCCGAGCGCGGCGGCGCAACCGAGCCCGGCCAGAACATCGCGGCGATCCATCACGCTTCACCTTTGCGCAGGAAGCGCGACAAAAGCACGTCAGCTCCGAAGATGAGCAGCAGCGCCATGCCGAACAGCACCATTCCCGTCGTCCCGTGCAAGAAGCCCTGGGCCGCCGCGTTGCCGAAATGATAGGTGATCATGATCAGCACCAGCACCCGGATGATGTTCACCAGGATCGCGAAAGGCACGATGAGGGCCAGCAGGATGAAGGTATAGGCCCAGGACGCGCGGCGGACCATGTAGATGTAGAACAGGCTCACCGCGAGCAGGCCGATGAGCGAGTTCATGCCGGCGCAGGCATCTTCCACAAGCAGTTCATACTGGGCGACGACGAGCGTCACTCCCTGACGCGCCACCGGATAGCCGAGCAGGGCGGTCAGGTGTTCCGCCGAATAGGAGACCAGTAGCTGCAGCGGCGCGGTCACGCGATCGAGTACCCAGCCCGGCATCGGAATGACGAAGGCCAGATAGAGCAGCGGGAAGCCCAGCTTCTTGATCTCCTCGAAGCCGAACAGCCGCAGCAGCATCGCCACGAAGACCGTATAGAGCCCGAACACCTCGAGGCTGATGAAATCATAGGCTCGGCCGAAGATGTAGATCAGCAGCGCCGGGATGAACAAGGGCAGCACCCGGATCCACGGCGTGGCGTCGCGCGCGCGCGCGAAAGTCAGTCCCTCATGATAGAGCAGCCACAGGCCCGTGGCGATGACGATCGGCCCGTGCGCGCCGGCCTCGGTAGACCAGGTCTGACCGCCGAGGCTGATGATCGTCGGAATCGTGAGCGCCAACAGTCCGGCCAGCAGCGGCCACCACGGCTTGACCTGCAAATTCGAACCCGATGGCGACGCGCTGGCCGAATCAATAGTCATTCAAATAGGTGCCCACGACCGTCGTCCGATCCGCTTCCAGCTCTTCGAGCAGCGTGTGGATGTCCTTGGCGAAGGTCCGTTGGCGCAGGGCGACGACCATGGCGTAGCGCGCGACAGAGGCAATGCGCCGGGCGTCGGCATAGCGGTTGGTCGGTGGCGTATCGACGATCGTCAGATCGTAATCGCGCATGCACGAACCTATCAGCGACTTGAAGCTGTTGCCGCCGATCTGATCGGGCACGGTCGGATCGGGATGGCCCGCATAGATCACCGAAAGACTGGGCTGGATGGCATTGACCACGCGGCCCGCCGGCAGGGTATCGTCGCGCAGGCATTCGCTGAGTCCGCTGACCGGATCGATCGGCTGGATATATTCGTGGATGCCGGGGCTGCGCAGGTTGGCGTCGACGAGCAGCGTGTTCACGCCGATCTGGGCCATGCCGACGGCGAGGTTTGCAGCCAGAAAGCTGCAGCCGGTGCCTTCGGATGGCGAGCAGATCGCCAGCGAACGCCGCCCTTCCTGCAGGTGGTTGGTCAGCAGGACCGTGCGCAGCGACCGCAGGGATTCGGCCATCAGCGAGTCCGGGTCGGTCACCAGTGTCAGCTTACTGCTGAAAATGAAGCCCGAAGCGGGCGTTTCAGGAGCCTGGTTGGAACCATCGAAGCCGCTGGACGGCGAAAATTCGGATGAGGTCAAATCGTCCATCACGCCTGCTCCCCGCCTGGACGGCTGGTCAGGAACGGAAACCGCCCCAGCAGCGCCCGGCGCCTCTTCGCCGCATCCGTGATCGTCATCATCCCGAGGACGGGCACCTTGTGGTAGCGCAGATCCTCCATGCCGCGGACGCGGCGGCTGATCAGCTCGATGATGAGCGAGACCAGCACGCCCAGCGCGGCGCCCAGGCCGAACGAACCGAAGATGAGCAGCGGCCACTTGGGAAAGTCGGGCGACTGCGGCGCTACTGCGTTGCCGAGCATGGTGAACCCCATGTCGCTGGCCTGGCTCTGCTGCTCCAGTTCGGCGATGCGCGTAGCCGCCTTCTGATACTGCTCGCGCAGAACCGACACGTCCGTGGCGAGTTGCCGTGCCTCGTCCACCTTGCCACGCTGGGCAAGCACCTTGGCCTGCTGCGCGCCATAGATCTGGGCGATGTTGGGGCCCTGGGCTATGGCGACGCTGGCGGCACGTCCCGATGCTGCGATGGCATCGCGCTGGCGGCGCATGTTGAGCAGGTCCGGATTGTTGGGTCCCAGCACCTTCTCGGCGCTGGCGATGGCCGCGTCGGCCTGGGCAAGCTGCCCGGCGACCGGGTTTACCGGAGCCATCATCGGTGCGGACACGATCGGCCCGGCGCCGGCCAGGGCGGCCAGACGAATGCTTTCCTGATCATTGTTCTGGGCATCAAGCACGACGCCATTGGCCGTTTCGAAGTCCGTCTTGCGCTTCTCGGCCGTGCGCAGCTGATCGCGCAGCTGATCGGTCTGCTTGCGGAAGAAGTCGGCGTTGTTGACCGCATCCTCGCGCTTGAACGCCACCGCCTGATCGACATAGGCGCGGCGGAGTGCATCGGCTACCTGCGCCGATTGCTCCGGCGTCGAGCCGACGTAGGAAATCTCCAGGATGTTACTGCCTTCGATGAGGCGGGCATCGGTGCCGTCGATTACGCGCTGAGCAACCCAGCGACGGAAATCGCGCGTATCATCGGAGGAGCGGCGAGCATAGGCCGCAGCCATGGCTGGCGACGAGGTCCAGCCCAGCATGTCTGCGACGCGGCCAGCAATGCGATAGTCCTTGATCAGCTCGATCTGCGTGCCGACGTAAGCGCGAGCAAAGGTGGAAGAGATCATCTCGCCCGTCACGGGATCAGGCTTGACGATGTCGAGCATTACCCGCGAATTCGCCTTGTAGCGCGCCGGTAGCATCGTGCCGACCAGGACGGCCGCCACGATACTGGCCAGCAAGGCCACGATAATGATGATCCGCCTGGCCCAGAGGATGCGGAGGAACTGGATGGGACTCATGATCGGTGTCCTTGACGGCGTGCCTTAGAAGAAACGCTCACCGACAAAAATCGTGTCGTTTTCAGTAAGCGGCATGTCCATCGTGGCTTTGACCTTCTGGCCATTGCGATAGACCGAGATCTTGCCGGCCGAACCGCGCTGGGTCAGACCGCCGCTGCGGGCGAGCGCCATGCGGATCGTCATGCCGCGCTCGACCTTGTAGGCGCCCGGCGCGCCGACCTGGCCATAGACGTAGAAGATCGGCGCAGCCGCCAGGAACAGCTTATCGCCGGGCTGCACGTAAGGATCTTCGGCGGCGCCGCCGCGCGCGACCTCGGTCACCGGCAGGCGGAACTCCTTGCCGTCTGCGCGGCGCAGCAGGATATCGTCGGCCGCCGAAGCCCTGGCGCCGCCGGCGCGGGCCAGTATCTCGGAAACCCGATAGAGCCGATCGACGGGAACCAGTCCGGGAGTGCCGAACTCGCCCAGCACGGTCACATAGCGGCTGGCATAGCTGACCACCGCCACGTTCACCACGGGATCAGTATAGAAGCCGCCGTCGCGCAGCATCTTGTTCACCTGCTCGCGGAACTGGATGACAGTGAGATCGGCTGCCTTGACCGAATGGAGGTAGGGCAGCTGTACCGTGCCATCGACTTGGATCTGGACGCGCGGGTGGAATTCTTCGCGCCCCAGGACGTTCACTTCGATGACGTCCCCGGCACCCAGGACATAGCCATCGCTGACGGCGCTGGTAGCCGCCGCAGGCGCCGCAGGCGCCGCAGGCGCCGCTGCAGTGGGCGACGCACGGACAACGGGCGGTGCCGGTGTCTGCGCCGCAGCAGGAACCACACCGACGATGAGGGCCAGCAGGGCACTCATCAAAGCGAACGATCGAGAAACGTTTCTAATCATGCTGCACCTATAAAGCACCCAAGGTGAACCTTGTGTTCACCGCGACGAACGTGTTCCGATAGTCGTAAAAGGTTCCATTTGCGTTGCGACGCTCGTGGCCCACTTCGAGGCCGATGCCGAAACGCCGGTTCGGCGTGAAATCGAAGCGGCCCGAAATCCGGTTGACGCTATCGTTGGTCAGCACGGGGCCGAGCACGGGCTGGGCGCCGCGGTAGAGCCGCTCGCTCCGGTCGAACGAAGCGCCCACCGAGGTCCGGGGGCCGAGCTGGTAGGTCGCCGAAAGTCCCCAGTCGCGATTGCGTGAATAGAGCGCATTGTTGCCCAGCGCGGGGTCGATTTGCTGCGCCAGGTTCGCGCGCAATCGCAGGTCGGTAACGGGAATGAAGGTAACGCCAAGGCTCCACGACATACCGTTGTAGGTAGCCGCTACCGCGTTCTCCGGCTTGACGTGGGTGAACGCGACGAAGCCATCCGCCGTCAGCACCGCGCCGATTTCGCGCGACGTCGCGAGCTTGATCTGATCCTGCCGATACCCGGAAAGGCCGCCCAAAGTCGGGCGGTTCGGATACTTCGTCGTGGTGCGCTCGACGGAAACATCGAAGTTGCCGAGCACCGGATTGCTATAGCTCAGGCCGCCACCGATGGTCTCGCCGTGATAGTTCGACACCTGACGAAGGATGTTGCTGTTATTGCCGTAGGAACGCTCGTAATAGACGAGCGGCCGGATCCGCAGCTCGTTGCCGCAGCGCAATTCGCCGCGATATACCTGCGTCGTCTCGATGTTGCGGACGCTGCCAATGCCAGGGACGGCGATGACGGAGATATCGTAGAGATTGCTTTGCTGGCGATTGATGCGCGGCTTCAGCCCCAGCTGGCAGAACCCGGCATCGAGTTCGGCATCTGCCGAAAACCCGATCCGCTCGCTATTGAGCTGCGAGTTGCGACGATAGAAATCGTAACCGAGAAATCCATCGAGCGAGAGGCTATGGCGCCCGAATGGCCTTGCCAGCCTTATCGCCGTACCGAGACTCAACCGATCGTCGGACGTCTCGAGCCCAGGCGTAGAACCCGAATCGAGATTGCCGTCGTGGCGCACCTGCGCGGTGAACGACAGTTCGGTAATCGGCTCCTGTACGGACTGCGCGAAGACGGGGGCGCTTGCAGCACCCGCCAGCAACATTCCCAGCAGACCGGCCCCGCGCCGATAATCGTCAGCAATTCGCCATTGGTTGGTCACCATGTTGTTCCCGTTACTGCAGATTTGCCCCTGACCCAAGCGCTTGCGGGCAGCCGCCCCGCCTGGATCGCCCCGTCGTCTCGCGATGAAACGTTCGCACGCCCGAATATGAATCCCCGCGCCGCCGCGTCACGAGAGCTCGGCCCCACGCCTCGAACTCCCGCACCTTGCGGTCCACTGGTCGATTCCCCCCTCGGCACGCTGGCTCAGTTCGTCTTTCCGGGCGCGCTCGGTTGCGGCTGAGCCGGAGGCGCCTTCTTGGCCTGATAGTCGGCGTTGATGCTGACCTTCGACTGGCCTGCCTTGACGATTTCCTCCAGCGCCTGGCGAACCTGTGTAGCGCCGCGCTGCTGCATCAGCAGAAGACGGGCGATCCGCTGGGATTCCTCGCCGGAGAGTGGCTCGACCCGCGAACTTGTGATCCGCGCCACCTGAACGCCGCTGCCGTTCGGCAAGGCCAGGATCTCGTCGACCCCCATGCCGGCGACCTTCGTCGCGACATCCGGATTGAGATTCAGGGTGTCGAGCACGGCCGCCGACCGCACGAACTGAACCTTGTTTGCGTTCAGCAAGGCCTCGACCTCCGGCATGGTCTTCAGCGGTTCCATCTGCTTGACGACCTTGAGGTCGATCTTCGGAACCAACAGCTGGTCGACCGAAATCAGGCGGCGCTGTGAGAAAGTTGCGGGATGCGAGCTGACAAAATCCTTGACCTCGTCGTCCGAAACCTTCGGCACGCCGCTGGCGATGTTCATCTGCAGCAGCTGAACCAGGGCAAGGTCTTCGGCCCGGGCACGGAACATGGCCGCAAGCGGCGACTTGTCGAGTTCGCGCTTCTTGGCTTCGGCGACCAGCAGCTTGCGGGAAATCAGTCCCTGGAGGGCCGCGTTCTGCGCCGCTGCGGCGAGATTGGGATCGCTCGGCGCGTTCTGCAGTTCCATGCGCAACTCGGACGCCGTGATTTCCTGGCCGTCCACCGTCGCGATGACCTGGCCCTTCGGCGCGTCCTTGTTCTCTCCCTTGCCGCATGAAGCAAGCGCAAGGCTCAGCATCAGCAGCGAAATACCTCGTTTCATAGGCTTATTCCCCAATACCCTCATGTCCGGCCCTAAGCCTGCCGGAGAAACGTACCGCTACACAATTGCACTCGCCGACGATAGAGAGAACCAACTTATGCCCCTATCGCGTGACAAAGATTGATGAAGCGGTCCGATCCGAAACAGAAGCGGCCTTTATTGTGCCTGGCCGCTTCTGGCGGTGGCCATGTCCGCCAAATTCTCGACCTCGAACCGCTCTGGCGGGATTATCCGCATTTCTTCGTGACCGAGGACACCGCCATGGGGCGCTCTATCGCGGCGAAATCGGACACCGAATTCGTTCCGCATTTCGCGATCGGCCAGGCCCGTCTCGGCCATCCGTTCAAGATGCTGTCGGCCGCATCGGCCAGCCTGTGGCGATCACTGAAGATCGTGTTTCGCCGCCGCCCGGACGTGGTGATCACTACCGGCGCCGGATCGCTTCTGTTCATCGTCCTCTGGGCCCGGCTGCGCGGCGCGAAGATCATCCTGATCGATAGCTTCGCGCGGTTCGACAGCCCGAGCGCATTTGCGCGCCTCGCCGGCCCACTGGCCCATCATCGCTTCGCGCAATCAGCCGTTTCCGCCAGCAAGTGGCCCGGCGCGCGCGTCTGCGACCCACTGAAACCCCTCGACACCCCGCGGCCGGCCAAGGAGCCGCTGCTCTTCGCGACCGTGGGAGCGACGCTTCCGTTCGAGCGGCTGACCCAGATGGTGCTCGAAGGCAAGCGGCAAGGCTGGACCCCGGAAGACATCGTGCTGCAAGTCGGCCAGGGCAGCGAGACCTTCCCGCCGCTCGACGGGGTCAAGGTCGTCGACGAGCTCGATTTCGAGGAGATCCAGCAACTGCTGGCCAAGGCCGATATCGTGGTCTGTCATGGCGGGACTGGCTCCATCATCACCGCCATGCGCCAACATTGCCGGGTGATCGTGATCCCCCGAAGGTTCGAACTCGGCGAACACTACGACAACCATCAGCAGGAAATCACCGACAGTTTCATGCAGCGCGGACTGGTGCTCTCGGCGAGCGACGCCGCTTCGTTTCGGGAAGCGCTCGAGCGGACGCGGGCCATCACACCCAAGCCCATGACCACGGACTACAGCGAACTGATCGCTTCGCTGAGGGCGCTGCTACCCGCCTAGATGGCTCGCAGGACCGCGAGCAGCGCCGCCAGACCGCATAAACGCCGTCTAACGGGGAATTAGTTCACTACCCTCGGGCAGCTTGTGCCAAATCGAAACAGGCCTCTGATTTCCCACACTTTATCCCCAGACACCGATTGCGGGAACGCGAGAACGTGCTTATCGGGGCGTTAACGAACTATAACATTCGTCAATAATTCTACGAACCAGGGGCTACACAAATGAAGAAAGCTTATCTGCTCAGTGCTGCGATTGCGGCGATCGCGCTTCCCTCGGCCGCGCAGGCCGTCATCCCGATCGCGGGCACTTTCACGGTTTCGCAGTATTATGGCGATTCGTTCCTTCCGGGTGGCCTGTCGAACAATGGCCTCGAGATCGATGTTTCGCCCAGCTCGGGCTCGTTCTCGACCACCAGCGGCGCTTCGCCGATCGGCCTGTTCTACATCAGCACGCCCGAAGGCAGCGTCGAGTTCGACGACCTGAACAAGCGCAGCATCGCCGTCGACTTCGCCTTCACGAACCCCGCCGGTGCGGCCGGCAGCGTCGGCGGCCAGACCTATGCGCGGACGATCGGCATCCTGTCGGACGGCTACGTCAAGTGGAACCCGCTGAGCATCTTCTTCGGTTCGGGCAACACCGGACAGCTCGACGTCACGCTCGGCGACACCAGCTTTGACGGCAGCTGGGGCACGAGCCTGGGCAACAGCCCCGGGCTGGTCAAGGCGTCGTTCAAGCTCGTCAGCGCGCCGGTTCCCGAGCCCTCGACCTGGGCGCTGATGATCGTCGGCATTGGCGTTGCCGGCGCCGCGATGCGCCGCCGCCGCGAGACGGTCTCGGTGCGCTACGCCTGATCGCACAAGTCGACTGATCGGAGACAAGACCCCGTCCGGAGCGATCCGGGCGGGGTTTTGCTTTCCGGCAGCGGTTGGATGCCGCATAGGCCCGCCCGGTCAGCTTGCCGAAAGGTAACTGCCGTTACGCGGGCACCGCCCGGAAGCAGGCTTGCGATCACAGGAGTAGAGAAGGCCGGTATGCTCAAGGAACTGCACTTCCGGATCTGCTTCTTCGCGCTCTGGGCCGGCGCGCTTTTCATGGCTCTTACGCCCAAGCCGCCGCACCTGCCGATCGACCGGTTCGGGGACAAGTTGGAGCATATTCTCGCTTTCTCAGCGCTTACGTTCTTCGCGCGGCTGAGCTTTCGCGCCGCATCCGATCGCCGGATCCTCGAGCGGATGTCGTTCGCAGGTGCGCTGATCGAAGTCGTTCAGTCCATCCCGGCACTGCATCGCGATTGCGACTGGCGCGACTGGCTTGCCGATACCCTAGCGGTCGCGGCGGTGCTGCTGGTCATGCGCGCGCTCCCCTGGCGCAGTCTCGTGCCGGCAACCAGCAAATAGACGCAACTTGGACTGTCCGAGGGCGTTCAACTCCCCTCGCCCAGCATAGAAATATGCGCAGCCACCACGCGCCAGCCCCCCGCGAAACGCGCCCAAGTCTGGCTCTGCCGACCGGGCTTCGGCGCACCCACGCGCTGGAACTCGCAATTGGCCGTAGCGAAATCCCGGCCGAAGGTGGTGATGACGACTTTCAGGAGTTCGCGCATGGGTGATCCGCCGACGCGGTTCTGACGGAAGGCCTGGATCGCCTCGATGCCGTAGAGGTTCTGCCCAGGCCCGATCCGCACGGTCAGCGGCGAAGGCCAGAACAGTGCATCTAGCGCGTCGAGATCGTTGTCCATCAGCGCCTGTTCGTAGGCCGCGAAGGCCAGCTCCATCTCGGCCAGGGCCACAGGGTCGTTGATGATCACGGCTGCACCTCGGGTCCCTGCGCGACACCGGCCCGCTCGAGGTGCGCGGCGGCCTGGAGCGCCAGCGCCTCGCGCCACGGCGGCGCGATCAGCTGCACAGCGATCGGCATGGCGCCATTGCGCACCGGCACCGCGACGATCGGCAGGCCGATGAAGCTCAAGGGCTGGGTGAGAAGGCCGATATTGGCGCGCGTCGGAATGTCCTCCCCCGCGACGCGAATGGTCGGCTGGCCGAGCTCGGGCGCGCTACAGGGTGTCGCCGGTGCGAGAAGCAGATCGTAGCGGGCGAAAGCAGCGAGCACCTGCTCGCGGAACCGCGTGCGGAAGCGCTGCGCCTGGAGCGCGTAGTGCGCGGGGATCAGAGTTCCGGCAAGCAGCCGGTCGCGCGTCGCCGGATCGAATTCGTCCGCTCGCGCTGCCAGCGCGTCGAAGTGAAGATTGCCGCCCGAAGCGCAGGTCAGGATGAAGGCGGCGGCACGCGCCTGCGCGACACCGGCGAATTCGACTCGGTCGGTCGCGCCAAGGGCGTCCGCCGCGAGCGCGACGGCGGCGCGGCCCTGATCGTCGGCCAGTTCGTCGAACCAACCGTCAAGCAGGCCGACACTGCCCGTAAAGGACTGGTCCGCCGAAGGCAGTGCGGGATCGGAGGCGATGTCGGCACAGGCAAGATCGTCGCCGTCGTGGCCCTGAATGATATCATAGACCATCGCGAGATCGGTGGCGCTGCCTGCGAAAGACCCCAGGTGATCGAGATCGTGGACGAAAGGGAAGGTGCCGCTGCGCGGCAGGCGGCCGAAGGTCGGCTTGAGCCCGAACACCCCGCAGAACGAGGCGGGCACGCGGATCGAACCGTTGGTATCGGTGCCCAGCGAGAAGTCGACCATCCCCGCCGCCACGGAAGCCGCGGAGCCGCCGGACGAGCCGCCGGCGCTGCGCACGGTGTCGAGCGGGTTGCGCGTCGGCCCGTAGTGGTGGTTTTCGGTAGTGAACCCGTAGGCGAATTCGTCCATGTTCTGCGTGCCGAGCAGCACTGCGCCCGAACGCGTCAGCCGGCGGATAAGAACGGCATCCTCGCGCGCCGGCGGCAGCCCACGGTTGATGATCGAACCCGCCGTGGTCACCCGCCCGGAGACGTCGTAGTTGTCCTTGACGCCGAAGGGCACGCCTGCCAGCGGCCCCGGATCCTTGCCCGCCTTGACCATCGCGTCGACTGCCGCTGCCTCGCGCCGGGCACGATCCGCCAAGACTTCGGTGAAGCAGTTCAGCGACGGATCGAGCGCCTCGATCCTCGCGAGCCGGCTCTCGACCACGGTCAGGGCCGAGAGCCGCCCCGCGCGAACCTCCCGTGCGGTTTCCACGATACCGGCCAGCTTGCGCACTCTACCCTCCAGAACAATGGACGCATTCACGCGCGGAACACCGGCGCCGGTTCGACCCGCTGATCGACCGGCGCCTCGGCCAGCACCGCCGCCTGAACCGCCAGAATCTCCAGATTGCGGATCACGCCCGCCCTGTGTTCGGGCGCGATCTCGATTCCGGTGAACTCGGCAAGGCGGAGCAGCATCTCTTCGCTGATCGCTGGAGCAATCGACTTGCTCATTCCGCAGGCACTCCATGAGGCACGGGCTCGGCCGGATCTTCCTCGGCCATGCTACGCTTGAGCGAGCAGAGCGCGAGGAAGGCGGCTACGACAAGGTAGGCCGCCGCGACACCCGGCGTCTTGCCCACCCCGATACCCTCGGAATGGATCAGGCCGAAGAAAGTCAGCACTCCGCCGGTTGCAGCGAAGGCGGCCGCCTTCATCAACTTGTTGTCGATGATCATCACTGTGATCGACCCCAGAATGATGCCGCAGAGCGTCGCCCCGCTGCCGAGCAGCTGGAGGCCATGATAGAGCACGCCATTGTTGCCCAGCGCGTCGAGCCCCACCGTTTCCGCATTGGTTCCGGCCGCGCCAAGCGCGTTGTTGATCTGCGTGACACCCCACGAGGCGATCGTCGGGACGATGGCGAGCACTACGGCCGGCGCATGCTTGTGCGGACTTTCCTGGAAGGCTTGAGCGCCGATCAACATGCCAATGTAGAGCAGGATCGGTAGCAGCGCGACGGCGGGGATGATCGCCATCATCAGGCCGATCACGCCAAACCAGGTCAGCACCAGCATCAGCACACCGGTCGCCGCCGAATAGCCCATGCGCCCGCCCATCGCCTTCCAGCCCGGGTGGCCGATATAGACAGCGTTGATGAAGGGGTTGCCCATGACGCAGCCGATCAAGCTGATGATGCCGTCGGCGGTCAGCACGCGCGTGGTCGGGAAATGGTCGCCCGCCGCCTCCGCGCTCTCGACGTTGTCCATCGCCTCAACCAGGTCATAGATGCCGAAGGGAATGGCCGTCACCAGGATGATGGCGATGTACTTGAACCCCGAGAAGATGTGGTCGATTGCCGGCAGCGGCACGTGGAAGCCGAAATCGGCGAGCGAGCCCGAAACCTTGTCGGGGCCGATCCCGCCGAGGTCGAAGCCGAGGATCTTGGCGCCCCAGGCGATGCCCGCGCCGACGATGATCGCCATGAGCCCGCCCGGAATGCCGCCCGGATAGCGGTAGCCACCCAGCCAACTGGCCAGGATCACCGCCATGCAGGTGACACCGATCAAAGGCGTCATGAATATCTGCGCGCCGGGGCTCAGCGAGATGAAGGTCAGCGAGATGCCGGCGAGCGAGCCCAGCAGCGCGGCGCGCGGCGTGATCCGCCGGATGACGGGCGCGATGAAGCCGCCGATCATCAGCACGAAGCTCTGGATGAACACCCAGGTCAGCCCCGCGCCCCAGGCCTCGAGCGGATCGCCGGTCTTGATCAGGATCGGCAGCATGACGACGAAGACCACGACGAACATGTGCGGCACGCTGATGCCCGAAGGCAGCGCACAGACGTCGGTGCGTCCTTCGCTGACTGCAAGCTTCCGCGCTAGCCAGGCGTAGTACATAGTGCTCAGGAACAGCATCAGGCCGACGGCAGGCAGGATGCGTCCGAAGATGATCGGATCGGGCAGCTTCAGCACGAAACGCAAGAGCCCTGTCAACACGAGAACGTTGACGAGGATGTTGGTACCGAAGCCGAAGAAGGCGTTCCAGTCCCCCGGGGTCCACCAGGGAATTGCCGCGGGCGATGATCCCGCCGTCTTGGTCGTGGTCGTCATGATGCAGACCCCCCAATCATTTGAGCCAGTTTCTAGCTTGCTGCTGCCGGTTCCGCCGGTGCGGTGAGCGCGGCGATCACGCTCGTGGAATCCGAGACCCAGCCGAAAATGCCGCCCTGCGCGGCGATCATGCGCAGAGCCATGGCGTGGAACTCGGGGAAATAGGATGCCGTGCAGTCCGACAGTACGAGGCACTCGATGCCGCGGTCGTTCGCTTCGCGAACGGTAGTGTGGACGCAGACCTCGGTGGTGACGCCGCAGACGATTAGCTGTTTGATGGCCTTGTCGGCGATGATGTCGGTAAGTTCGGTGTTGTAGAATGCGCCCTTGCCGGGCTTGTCGATCACCGGCTCTCCGGCGACCGGGTAGAGTTCGGGGATGATGTCGTGGCCCGGCTCTCCGATGATCAGGATGCGGCCCATCGGGCCGTCGTCGCCGATCGTCTTGGTGCCGCGGCCGCGGACCTTCTTGGCCTCGTGCAGGTCCGAGAGGTCGGGCTTGTGGCCTTCGCGCGTGTGCATGACGAAAAGCCCTGCCTGCCGGGCAGCGGCAAGCAGGGCTATCAGGGGCTCGATCGAGGGGCGGAGCTGGGAGACGTCGTTGCCGAGCATCTCCCCGAAGCCGCCTGGCTCGACGAAATCGCGCTGCATGTCGATGATGAGGAGCGCCGCCTTGGGCGGATCGAGAGCGAATTCATAGGGTTGTGCGGGCACGCTGGGCATGGCCGTTTCTCCTTTGAAGCCGTTACGAAGGCCGTTCAGTTGTGAAAGCGGGGGCGGCGCTGCTCATCGGATCAGAAGCCGAAGCTGATGCCGGCTGCAAAAGTGAGCTTGTCGTTCCCGGTCGAGCGGGTGAGGATGAACCGCGCTGCTTGGAGGTTGTCGTTGATCAGGTGGTAATATTGCAGCTGCGCATAGAGCGAAGCGCTGGCGCCGCCCTTGAAGAACTTGAGCGGCACGCTTCCTTTCACGCCGGTCGAGAAGACGCCGAAGTTGGAATCGTCGATCGCGTCGCCCTTCTTGCCCCAGTAGGTCTTGGGACCGACGGTGATCCAGGTTGGCGCCGAGATCGTACCTTCGCCCACCTTGATCGTCGGCACCATGCCGAGTTCGACGTCGAAGGTGTCGCCGGCCTTGCCGAGCACGACGGTCGAGCTCTTGCTGTCGACGGCCCAGAACAGCTTGGCATAGGGGTTGATAGTGACCTTCGAGTCGGGGCCGCCATCGGCATATTTCAGGCTGAACTCGATATTGCGCTCCGGCTTGAACGCGACCGAGGGCTGGCCGGAGATGAATTCCGAATATTCGACGCCGGCCGTCAGGCCCTTGGCGACCGGCGCGCTGACGCCGACGAACCAGTCGAATTCGTTGACCGCGGTGATGTTCTCGGCCCGATTGTACCCCGGGTTGAGATCGAGCCAGGTACCCGCGTGGAACGCCAGGCCGCTGGGCCCCGCTGCGACGAGGCCGTTCAGCACCTGGACCGTCGCGCCGTCATCGACGACGACGAGGCCGCGCGGGGTCACGTAGTCGCTCTTGACCGAGATGTCGCCGAAGCCGTGCAACTGCCAGCCGTCGCCGTCCTCGGCGTGAGCTGTGCTGGCGATGGCAAGAGCCGCAAGCGCGGAAATTCCGAGAAGTGTCTTACGCATTGTTGGGTCGCTCCCTGTTTGGTTAGCGCCCAGACATCCCCCCGATGAAAACCACGGAAATCCGCCGCTTCCACCCCTCTATGTATGCGTTACGTCAAGCTTGCATACAAATTTAACCTTGGCAATATCGTTGTCGTCAATCCTTCATCTTTGTATGCACGTGGTTGATCACGGCGGCCTGGACGGCCTCGCTGCCGATAGGAAAACGGAGGTTCGATCTTGACCGGCACCGCTGCCGATATGCTCGCGCAAGGTATTGCCGATGCGATATTTTCCGGAGAGTTCGCTCCCGGCACGCGGCTCGACGAGCAGCAGCTCGCCCAGCGTTTTTCGGTGTCGCGCACGCCGGTGCGCGAGGCGCTGCGCCAGCTTGCCAACACCGGGTTGATCGACGTCCGGCCACGCCGTGGCGCTTTCGTCACGCGAATCTCGCCCGAGCAGCTCGAGGAAATGTTCGTCGCCATGGGCGAGCTCGAGGCGACCTGTGCGCGACTCGCGTCGCTGTCGATGTCGCCGACCGAACGCCGGCGGCTGCAGGCGTTCCACGAAAAGATGGGCGAGCTCGCTCGCAGCGGCGATGCCATGGGCTTCGCCGAGGCCAATCACGCCTTCCACACAATGATCTACGGGGGGGCGCACAACGTCGTGCTGGCCGAGATGACTGCGGCGATGCGCCGGAGGCTGATGCCCTATCGCCGCGCCCAGTTCCTGCTCGAAGGCCGCCCGCTGCGCTCGCATGCCGAGCACGGCGTGGTCGTCGCCGCGATCGTCCAGGGCAATGCGCGCGAAGCGCACGACGCGATGCTGCACCACGTCACCCTGGTCGAGGCGAGCTTCGAGGAGCTCTGCGCCGAGAGGGATATTGCATCCGCAGTCGTCGCGGCGGACTAGGCGCCGTCGATCAGACATGGATCAGCGAGGCCACGTCGCTCGCCGGGCTGCTGGCGGTGCGGCCTTCCTTGACGATCCGACCGCGCTGCATGACGAAATAGCGCTCGGCGAAGGACCAGGCGAAATCGAGGTTCTGCTCGACGATCAGGATCGCCACGCCCAGCTCCTTGCGCACGCGCAGCAGCGCGTCCTCGATCTGCTGGACGATATTGGGCTGGATGCCCTCGGTCGGCTCATCGAGCAGCAGCAACTCGGGCTGGCCTGCCAAAGCCCGCCCGATCGCCAGTTGCTGCTGCTCGCCCCCTGAAAGCACGCCGGCCTTACGGCCCGCGATCTGGGTCAGCTTGGGGAACAGGTCGAAGACCATCTCGGGCACGGCCTTGGGCCCGGTGATGGTCTTGCCTGCCAGCGCCGAGAGCCCGACCTCGAGGTTCTCCTGCACGGTCAGGTGCGGGAAGACATGGCGGCCCTGCGGTACGAAGCCGATCCCCGCGCGACTGCGCTGGTGCGGGCCCATCGCGGTGACGTCGTCGCCATGCCAGTAAAGGTGGCCGGATGTGGCTGCGACTTGGCCCATGATCGTCTTCATCAGCGTCGTCTTGCCAACGCCGTTGCGGCCGAGCACTGTCGCCGCATCGCCCTTTTCGAGATCGAAGCCGATATCCCACAGCACCTCGCCCTTGCCGTAGGCGGCGCCGACGCTGCGCAGGTTGAGCAGCTGGTTGGGAACTTCGATCTTGCTCTCGATCGTCATTTCGCTCTCCCGAGATAGATCGCCGCGACTTCCTCGTCGGCGCGGATCTGCTCGAGGGTGCCTTCGCGCAGCAGCTGACCCTGGTGCAGCACGACGACATGGCCCCCGAGCTGCGCGACGAAATCGATGTCGTGATCGATCACCAGCACCGCATGCTTGCCGACCAGCGACTTGACGATATTGGCGGTCTGCGTGGATTCCGCAGCGCCCATGCCCGCGGTCGGCTCGTCGAGCAGCAACAGCTCGGCGTCGGTGGCGACGACCATGCCGATCTCGAGCCACTGCTTCTCGCCGTGGCTGAGATTGCCCGCGAGCGCATCACGGCGTTCGTCGAGCCCGATCATCGCCAGGATCTCCTCGGCGCGCGCGCGCGCCTCGGCCTCGCCATTGCGGCCGAACTTGGTCCACCAGCGGCGATCCTTGGTCGCGGCGATCGTCAAGTTGTCGATCACCGAAAGCGCGACGAGCACCCCGGGCGTCTGAAACTTGCGGCAGATGCCCAGGCCGACGATGTCGTGCTCGGCCTCGGCCTGGATCTCCTTGCCGTGGAACAGCACCCGCCCCGAGGTCGCGCGGACGCGGCCGATGATGCTGTCGCACATCGTCGACTTGCCCGCGCCGTTCGGACCGATGACCACGGTCATCGAACCGCTCGCGATCGTCAGGCTCAGGTCGTTGATCGCCTTGAAGCCGTCGAAATCCACCGTGACATGGTCCAGTTGGAGCATCGGTGAAGCCGTTTGGGGCGCGTTCATGCCGTGACCTCCTCGATGACGGCGGGATCGGTTTCGGGTTCGGGCTCGGGCACGACCGGCTTGCGCGGCTTGGCCCTAAGGTCGCCAAGCGAGAGCCCGGCGAGGCCCTTGGGCAAGGCCGTGACGGCCAGGATGAACAGCGCGCCGAGGCCGTAGAGCCACAGTTCGGGCAGCGCGGTCGAGATCTTGTCCTTGGCGAAATTGACCAGCAGCGCGCCGGCGAGTGCGCCGATCAGGCTTTCGCGCCCGCCGATCGCCACCCAGATCACCATTTCGATCGACGGCACCACGCCGACCAGCGCGGGCGAGACCACGCCGGCGTGCAGCGTGAACAGCGCGCCCGAAATGCTCGTCATCAGCGCGGCGACGGTGAAGGCGATGACCTTGTACGGGGTGGGATCATAGCCGAGAAACCGCAGTCGATTGGCGCCGTCGCGGCTGGCGCGCAGCAGGCTGCCAAAGCGGCTGGCGATCAGCCAGCGTAGCGCGAAGAAGCAGGCGACGACGAGCGCGAGCGTGACGAAGTAGAGCCCGGTCGCGGTCGACGGCAGATTGAGGTTGAAGCCCATCAGCGTGCGGTAATCGGTCAGCCCGTTGAACCCGCCGGTCTTGCCTTGCTGGCTGACGAGCAGCGTCGCGAAGGCCAGCGCCAGCGCCTGGGTGATCAGCGCGAAATAGACCCCGCCGATGCGCCGGCGGAA
>Ga0075370_10000080_pt1 | contig 29469 bp, 26 predicted proteins | sample EndMethybrTD3035_FD_71398 | JGI IMG/M metagenome (GOLD analysis project Ga0075370, IMG submission 71398) | Populus endosphere microbial communities from Tennessee, USA - Endosphere MetaG P. TD hybrid TD303-5 | ecosystem: Host-associated > Plants > Roots > Endosphere | place: USA: Tennessee... | reverse complement strand
AATATAATTAATAATTTATATGAAATTAGGCTTGATTTAGATCAATAATTAATCAATAAGTGCGTGCGCAGGCAAATTTTGCTAATTGTGCCAATGCTTGACGATATTTAGAATCAGGAATGATATCTAAATGCAGCAACGCCTGCTGGATATGATGCTCTGCAAGATTGCGCGTATAATCGATAGCCAATGTAGATTCCAGAATGGCTATAATGGCTGTTAAATGTTCTAGATTACCTTGTGCGATGGCATTGCGTATTAACTGCGCTTGCTCTGCATCAGCATGTTGTAAAGCATAGACTAAAGGTAATGTTGGTTTACCTTCGGCTAGGTCGTCACCGAGACTTTTGCCAAGTTGTAGACTGGCTCCGGAATAATCGAGTGCGTCATCAGTTAATTGAAAAGCGATACCTAGGTGGGTCCCATAATGGCCCATCGCTAAAATTTCAGACTCGGAACGTTTTGTTAAAATAGCGGGTTGTTCTGCGGCAATAGAAAAGAGTATGCCTGTTTTACCTTGGATAATCTTCAAGCAATATTCTTCATCAATATTGGTATTGTGACAACTTAGTAATTGTAAAATTTCTGCTTGAGATAGTGTATTGGTGGCATCAGCAAGTGATGTGAGGACACGCGAATTGTTGATTTGACTGATCAATTGAAAGGCGCGTGAATAAAGAAAATCGCCGACTAAAACGCTGGCTGGATTACCCCATAAACTATTCGCTGTTTTTTTTCCGCGACGTAACTCCGATCCATCAATCACATCATCATGCAGTAAGGTAGCTGTATGAATAAGCTCTAGACTGGCGGCTAGTTGAATATGTCCTTCTCCTTGGTAGCCAAATGCTTTAGCGCTGAGCAGAGCAATTAATGGACGTAAACGTTTACCACCACTCTCAATGAGATGCTTCGCCAATTCTGGGATCAGGGGGATTTCAGAATACAGGCAAGTATCGATTAAGGTATCTACTTGGTAAAGCTCATTCTTGACCAAGGCGGTTATGGGCACTAAATCCATAGGTTTGATTAGATAATGATTTATTTAAAGCCGAATGCTAGGCGGCGTAGAAAGACCTGTCAAGCAGCAGGGATTTATTGCATCTTGAAGTGCTCGACCGTATAATAGACCCGCTTTTAAGGGTAGTCCTTGGAGCATCGATTAAGTATACTCGCTCTACCACATTGGTTGGGGAGCTTTAACCGAGAGATATGATATGCGTCATTATGAAATCGTGCTTTTAATCCATCCTGATCAAAGTGATCAGGTTTCTGCTATGGTTCAGCGTTATACGGCTATTGTGAAAAACAGCGGTGGACAGGTTCACCGTCTTGAAGATTGGGGCCGTAGACAGCTTTCCTACCCTATTAATAAGCTTCTTAAAGCACATTATATTCTAATGAATATTGAGTCCGGGAAAGAAGCGATGGCTGAACTCAGTGATAATTTTCGTTTTAACGATGCGGTGTTACGCCAACTTACTATTAAGGTAGATCGAGCCATTACTGAAACATCTCCTTTAGCAAAAGCAAAAGAAATGCAAGGTCAAGAAAATAGACGTGAGTATTTTAGAGAAACAGAAGTGGAAGGAAGATCAGTTTAACTGAAGATCAGTTTAACTTACCTTGTATGCTGCAAGCTTTTTTAATTATTAGAATGAGTAGGTTTTATGAACAATTACCAAAATAGACGCCGCAAGTATTGCCGAATTTCTGCTGAAGGCACAGAAGTCGATTATAAAGATATCCCTCTTTTAAAAAATCATCTGACGGAGACAGCTAAAATAGTTCCTAGTCGTACGACTGGAACTTCAGCATCTGTTCAGCGTAAGATAACGCAGGCGATTAAGCGCGCACGCTTTTTAAGTTTACTTCCTTATTGTGATAAACATCAAAACATGGGTTAATGTTTTGAGGTAAATTAAAGTGATGAAAATGCTGCAGCGTTTTGCAAGCTATGTGATGCGTGGTCGCCGCCAGGCAGTTATCGTAGGGTTATTATTTACTATTTTACCTTTATTTGGTTGGGTTAGTAATGTAATTGTTTCTTTAGTTACTTTACGTAAAGGGGCTAAAGAAGGGGCTATCGTATTATTGTGGATTATTTTACCGGCGGTAGTTGTTGCTAGTATAGGTAATCGTTTAATTATTTTGTACGGAATTATTGGCGGCAGTTTATTTACTTATGTATTAGCTTTAGTGTTACGCCAAACACAGAGCTGGAAAGCAGTCTTAACAGCAAGTCTATTGCTAGGTTTATTAGCAGTGCTATTAGTGCATGCTTGGATACCTACTATCACACAAGTATGGACAAATCAGTTTGATCATTATGCACTATTAGTTAAAGATCAGTTTAATGTATTGGTTGATACCTCACGTTTACAATTTTTTGCTAAGTTTGCTACGGGTTTTCAAGTGGCGTTTATTACCTTGTCGGTGCTTATTAATTTAATACTTGCACGAGGGTTTCAGTCAATGTTATACAACCCGGGTCAATTTCGTCCAGAGTTAAAAACTGTTCGACTTAGCCTATGGGAAGTTTTGATTTTTCTAGTAATAGGACTATTGAGTTTTCTAGGGATAGTCATCGCGCAAGATGCTATCTCTGTGGTGGGATTAATTTTTGTATTGGCAGGGTTGAGTGTTATTCATGCGTTGGCAGATTTAAGAAACGTGGCTAATAAATGGATTTTTTTATTTTATGTATTATTGGTTGTTTTTTTTCCTTATGTAGCGGCTGCGCTGATACTATTTGCAGTTATCGATAGTGTGTTTAATTTACGCTATCGATTAAAAAGAAATACTTAATAAGGCTAGGAGAAAATCTAGCGTAGGAAAAACTTAGAATGGGGATGTAAGCTGAGTTCTAAGATGGTGATAAAATGTTAACAAGTGAATTTTGAGGTTTATTTTTCATGGCAAAAGTAATTTTATTAGAAAATATACATTCTTTAGGTAAAGTAGGAGCTGTAGTTACAGTAAAGGATGGTTTTTATCGAAATCATTTAGATCCTACTGGAAAAGCAGCTCCAGCTACTCCGGAAAATATTGCTATATTTGAAAAAAAACGCGTTGAATTTGAAAAAATTGAACAAGAAAAATTACAAACCGCGGAAACACGTGCAGGCGCTATTAATGATTTAATATTAACTATACCCGTTAAATCAGCAGAAGAAGGTCGTTTATATGGTTCCATTGGTGTGTCTGAATTAGTTCGTGCAGCAGATGCCGTGGGTGTTACTCTTGAAAAGAGTGAGATTCGCTTACCTAATGGTCCTTTACGTCAATTAGGCGAGCATGAAGTATCTATACAATTACACAGTGATGTTACTGCTGTGCTGAAGGTAAATATTGTTGCAGAAGAATAATTATTTATTTTAACAATATTGTTCTGCTGTTGATTATCACTGGCTAATATTACAAGGATGTTGTATTTTGAATGTTAAGTCCTATTATCTGTAGGGATAAATAAGCTAAATAAGCGCTTTAATGATTTTTGTAAAATACAAACTAACAACGAGAATGTTTTTGTTAGTTTATGGTTTAGGCAATTCTTGCTATGCAAAAAATCGATCATCTTAAATTACCTCCACATTCATTTGAAGCCGAACAATCGGTTTTAGGTGGTTTGATGCTGGATAATCAAGCATGGGATAGGGTTGCGGATAAATTAAAAGAAAAAGATTTTTATTTCTTATCACATCGTATCTTATTTCGTACTATCGTTAGTTTTGCCAATCACGCTAAACCTTTTGATGTTGTTACACTCACTGATGCTTTAAAAACCACGAATGAATTAATAGAAATTGGCGGTGATCTTTATTTATTTGAATTAGTGCGTAATACACCAAGTGCCGCCAATATCGTTGCTTATGCCGATATTGTACGCGAACGCTCAGTTTTGCGGCAATTGATCGGTATTGCTTCTGAAATTACTGAAAATGCTTTCATGCCGGAAGGTCGTTCGATTACTGAACTGGTGGATGAAGCTGAACGGAAAGTATTTCAGATTTCTGATCAAGGGGCCCGTGGTAGTGGACCACTTAGAATTAGTGACTTTTTGGCGAAAGCTGTCGATAGAATGGATATCTTGTTTCATTCCGATCAAGTTATTACCGGGCTTTCGACAGCTTATAAAGATCTAGACGAAATGACCTCCGGTTTGCAACCGGCTGATCTGGTGATAGTTGCTGGTCGGCCTTCCATGGGGAAAACGACATTCGCTATGAATATTGCTGAACATGCAGCAATACAAGGTGACAAACCGGTATTGATTTTTAGTATGGAAATGCCAGGTCAAGCCTTAGCGATGCGCATGATGTCGTCATTAGGACGCATTGACCAACATAAAATTCGTACAGGTAAATTAAGTGACGAAGATTGGCCACGAGTTACTTCTGCAGTTAGTATGTTATCTGAAGCAAAAATGTTTATTGACGATACTCCGGCATTAAGTCCTGGAGAAGTACGCGCGCGCGCGCGCAGGGTAGCGAAAGAGCAAGGCACATTAGGTTTAATTGTTATCGATTATATACAATTGATGCAAGTCCCTGGTTCTAAGGAAAATCGCACCACAGAAATATCTGAAATTTCACGTGGATTAAAAGCTTTAGCTAAAGAACTTGATGTTCCTATCATCGCATTGTCTCAATTAAACCGTAGTTTGGAACAACGTGCCGATAAAAGACCCGTTATGTCGGATTTACGGGATTCAGGAGCGATTGAACAAGATGCCGATTTGATTGTTTTTATTTATCGTGACGAAGTTTACAATGAAGGTAGTCCAGATAAAGGTAGTGCAGAAATTATTATTGCAAAACAACGTAATGGCCCCACCGGTAAAGTAAGGCTGACTTTCTTAGGAAAATATACGCGTTTTGAAAATTTTGCTCCACAGCGTTATCATGCTGAGAATTATGCATGAGCAGACCGTTTACTGTAGAACTTGATTTAGCTGCGCTACATCATAATGTTAAACGGGTACGTGATATTGCTGCACAATCTAAAATATTGGCCATGGTTAAGGCAAATGCTTATGGGCATGGTTTAATTTCTATCGCAAAGGCATTAACTGATGTGGAGGGCTTTGGAGTTTCATGTTCAGAAGAAGCCTTGTATTTACGTCAGGCAGGATTAAAACAACGGATAGTTTTGATGGAAGGTTTATTTTCCAAAGATGAAATTCCTTTATTAATAGATTATCGTCTTGACACGGTTATCCATGATCGTAATCAATTAAGTGTATTAACTGAACATCCCTTACCGCATCGCATTAATGTATGGTTGAAAATAAATACCGGAATGAATCGTTTAGGTTTTTCACCAAAAGATTTTACGGCGGTTTTGCAAAAATTAGATCACTGTCCTTGGCTTAATATCATATGTGTTATGACACATTTTTCGAGCGCGGATAAATTAGAAGATATAACGACTCAGTGTCAGATAAAACTATTTGAACAAACCATTAAAAAGTATTCCTTTCCAACTAGCTTAGCGAATTCTGCTGCAATCTTAGCTTATTCTAAAGCCCATGGCGATTGGGTACGCCCAGGATTAATGTTATATGGTGTTTCACCTTTTGCAGATTCTTCAGGCGCACAGCATTCGCTAAAGCCCGTAATGACTCTAAAATCTGAAATTATTTCTATTCATCAATTGGAATCTGGAGATAGAGTAGGGTATGGAGGAACATGGATCGCGCCTAAGCCACTCCGGGTGGGTATAGTGGCAACAGGATATGGAGATGGTTATCCCCATCGCGCTGAAAGTGGTACACCTGTTTTAGTGAATAACAAGCTCAGTGAGTTGATAGGGCAAGTTTCTATGGATATGTTAGTAGTTAATTTATCGAATCAATCTGATGCTAAGATAGGTGACCCGGTTGTGTTATGGGGAACTGGTCTTCCTATCGAGCAAGTAGCAGAAAGTACTTCATCCTTTCGTTTCGAATTACTATGTGGCATTAATCGGGGACAGTTAGTGCGTACGCGCATTGAGGAAATAAATGATGCAAAATAAAATGATTAAATGTTTATTTATTTGGATGTGGATTTTGAATTTGGGTGCTTGTGCGAGCCATCCACTGCAAACACCTCAAACACACATAGAACCACAGGCAGATACTAGTCAGGATATTTTTATTGATCCTTCAATTACTCATTTTATGGGAAATGCTGATCATGCTAAGTTGCAAAATTTAGTGGCAACTGCGCAAGCTAAAGAATTTATTAGTTGGACCAGTGACACGACTGGCACTCGCTTTGCATTTACCAGTAAAGAAATTTTTGTTAACCCCGAAGGACAAGGCTGTAGAGATTATGAAATAAAATTAATTCGTGGTTTCTTTGAGCATCCTTCTTTTAATTACACAGCTTGTCGAAATAATCAGGGAATTTGGCAAGTTATCAGTCATTAATTATACTCTTCGCACTTAAATTTTTGTCTGTGTTGTCGCTCAATTCGCAATCCCCATGTATCTTGCGCATACATTCCGGTTGCTTCATTCTCGCGTCGCCTTAGCAAAAATCCCATTGCTGTGAGTAATTATTTTTCTAGTTTGAATTTTTGTTTATGTTATTGCTAAAAAAGAATAAATATTTTTTATTAAAATTTTTATTTATTATTTTTTATCTAATCTGTGTCCCAATATTGGCTAATGAAAACAATCGATTAATTCAAAGCTCAGAACTATGGGTTGATTTGACACATCCTAAGATTCTTTTTGCAAAAAACGATCAGTTGCGTTTAATTCCTGCATCGGTGACAAAACTTTTTATTGCTGCCAGCGCATTAAGGCATTGGGGTGCTAGGCATACTTTTTCAACGCAAGTTTATATAAGAGGAAACATTAAAGAAGGTGTGTTGAACGGAGATTTAGTTTTTTATGGTTTGGGTGATCCTGAGTTAACTAACGAAAAAATTTGGAGATTGATTAATAATCTACAACAACTGGGTTTAAAAAAAATTAATGGAAACTTAGTCGTTAATACTTCTTATTTTGGAAAAATCATTCTGGATGCTCCGGATCGAATGCAAGCAAAATCGCATAGTAAAGTCGCATATGATGGTTTGCTTTCTTCAATAGGGACTAACTTTGGAAATATATCTGTTTTTATAGCACCCGGACGTCAGGTAGGTGATGCAGCGATAATAAAAATTTTACCTTATGTATTAGATAACATCTTACTTAGAGGGGCCGTGCAAACTACTTTCGGGAAAAAAAATACTATTCAAATCAGTCGCATCACTCAAAATAAACATGAAATTTTAACTATTTCGGGAAAATTGGGAGTGGAAAGTAAGTCGGTAACGATTTATCGCTCAGTAGGGGACCCTAATTTAACCACGGCAAGCTTATTAAGCGCTTTTCTGCAAGAAGCAGGTATCAGTTTGAAAGGGAAAACTCAACTTGAGTCAACACCTTTACTCCAAACAGATAAATTGTTAACACAATTAGAAAGTGATCCGCTCATTCATTCTTTGCAGGATATGTTATTTTATTCGAATAATTATATAGCAGATATGTTGATGATGGATTTATGGCGCGATAATTACACCGTGTTAGTCCCATCAGCAATAAATTTATCTGATGCAACACAATTACTATTTAATAATTATAAACCCATGGCAGAAACACCCTTTAGTATTAAGAACTGCAGTGGTTTACCTATCATCAAAAATGCGAGTGGATTAACACCTTTAAATCGAGTATCGGCAAGGGATCTTGTTATTCTTTTAGATGGAATGTATAAAAATAAACGCGATTTTCCTATCTATTATGGAAGTTTGTTTATGCCAGGACAACAAAAAATTTGGCGCGGGATGATTACTGCTCAGCATCCTTGGATGGAATATTCAAGTTTTAAAACTGGCCATATTAGTGTGCCAAAATCTGTTTATACCATGGCAGGTTATTTCAGCTTGCAAAATGGTGATATAGGTGCATTCGCAGTATTATTCAATGCTCCGCCCGCAATGGATAAAAATGGAAGCTTATTTAAAAAATTTATCCAACATTTAGATCATGAATTCCAAACTCTACGTACTTGACATTGTTGTGTTGCCCACTCCACGCATAATCCTCGTATATTTTATATATATATTTGATCGATAACGTGCACACAGCGTTTGCCAAAAAACCAATTGCTGTGGATTTAATTAGTAAGCATAGTAAATTTGTTTTTCAGTTATCACTGCATTTAAAGGGACATCCCAGTTTTTTTCTGTAAGAGCTGTTAATTTTTGCCATTCATAAGCAAGGCCGAGTAAAACAGGACGAGCAGGCCTCGGCAAATTGAGTAAAAAAGCAAAGCTTCGATCATAAAAACCAGCACCCATTCCTAAACGCTGTCCTTTTTCGGTAAATCCTACCAGAGGAACTAAAACTAAATCAATGTCTTCTGGTGCTATACATGCATTCGATACAGGGGGTTCTGGAATATTAAAGCGATTTTTTTTTAATAAGGTATGCGGTTGATATTCACAGAATATTAATTGTTGCCTTTGTAAAATCGGTAAATAGCAAGTTTGCTTATTTTGCCAAGCTTTATGGATGAGTGCCGATGGATCAATTTCATGTTGAATTGCTTTATAGCTGGCAATTGATCGGCTTTGTAAAAATAGTGGATGTTGGCTAAGTTGTTCGCTAATAATAGCGGAAGTTTTTTTTTGTTCGTTTAAACTAATTTTGGCTCGTTGTTGTTGTAATTTCCTGCGAGTTAATTGATGAGTATCCATAATTTATCATACTACATTAAGAATATCCGACTCAGCTACGTTTCCTGATCCTGGGATGCAGGTGGGATTAAGTTTATCTACTTTAGGCTTCTTACAAGATTGCAAGCTTGCACACCGTAAATAAATCAAGTATCCCTAATTTAATAAAAGTATCGATCGAAAAACTATCGACTGAGTCAGATACTCGACCAGTATAATCTATTTTGAGCCTATGTTTATCTTGAAAATTTAGAAAAATTTATTTTAAACCAAAACTGCAGATGAATAGAAAATAACCTATTTTATCAGATGTTTATGTAAATGTTTTTTTATTTAGATTACCCTGACTGTATTAACCTAACGTAGAATGGTAAAATACGTAAGACTTACTTTCTTCACTGAGTACGCCCATGCAAACCCAGGCTAAATCTCCCGCTTTCGACGATTTTTATCATTTACTTACACAAGCTGAAGTAGCTACTTCTCCAGCTGAAATACATGGAATGTTGTGTGGTTTTGTCTGTGTAGGTCCAAAACTTAACGGTGGTTTTTTGATCGATATTTTATTAAAACGTCTTGGGACAAGGCCGCCCTTTATGTTGGGATCCCAAGGTGCCATCGTTGGTCTGTATGATGTAGCTTGTCGTCAATTGAGTGGCTTGCAAACCTTTCAATTATTACTGCCTGATGAGCAACATGAGTTGGAAGAACGTGCAGAAGCCTTAAGTTTGTGGTGTGAAGGCTTTTTATATGGCTTAGGCTTAGGGGAAAGCTCTATTGAAGATGAGACGCCTGATATTATACACGAAGCTTTGTATTGCATTGCCAAGATTGCCAAACTTGAAATCATCCATTTAGAAGTTACTGAGCTCGATAAACTCGCTTATGACGAGGCAATTGAGTTTATTACACATGCCATTCCCTTGATTTACGAAGAATTGATTCGTTATTCAGTGGAAGGAAGTACAAGTTCTATGTACCTTCATTAGTCTAACTACTGAATTACTTATGTTTAGGCTTTCAGAATTACAACAGCGGCGCCAGCAATTATTGTCCCATTTAAAGAGTGATGAATTAATTGTCTTAATGGCAGCTCCAGAATATCTCCGTAATGGTGATGTATTCTATCCTTATCGTCAAAACAGTGATTTTTACTATTTGACAGGTTTTCCTGAGCCTGACGCGATCGCTTTACTTATACCTGATAGCAAAAAGGGTAAATTTATATTATTTAATCGTGCTGAGGATTCGGCAGCTGCTATTTGGAATGGTGAGTGTATTGGTCAAATAAGGGCTAGAAAAGAATACGGCGCAGACGAAGCTTTTCCTATCAATCAACTTGAGCTTAAGTTAAGTGAATATATTGCTAATACCCGAGTTTGTTATCATCTAGGCGATGTAACCATTAACAATCAAGCTTTAGCGAGAATTAATAAGATAATAACGCCTTTAAAAAAAACACCTGTTGCATACGCTAAAAAATTAGTTGATTGTGTCCATGAAATGCGGTTAAAAAAAAGCCCTACAGAATTAGATTGCTTACGTCAAGCTACACATATTTCTGCTCAGGCTCATCTGCGCGCGATGCGTGCTTGTCAACCTGGTTTGTATGAATATCAGTTAGAAGCTGAATTAATGTATGAATTTTATAGGCAAGGGAGCCAAGCATTAGCTTATCCCAATATTGTCGCGAGTGGGGCGAATAGCTGTATTTTGCACTACACAGATAATCGCGCACAGTTAAAATCGGGTGACTTAGTGTTAATTGATGCGGGATGTGAATATCAAAACTATGCCTCAGATATTACGCGTACTTTTCCAGTCAATGGTCGGTTTAATCCAGAACAAAAGGCCATCTATCATATTGTATTAAAAGCACAGCAAGCTATCATGGCACTGATAAAGCCCGGTATTGCTTGGAACCAATTACAGAAAACCTGTGTGGACTTCGTGACGCAAGGTTTAATGGATTTAGGTTTATTAAAAGGAAATCTAAACGATTTAATTCAGAAAAAGAGTTATCAAAAATTTTACATGCATGGCTGTAGTCATTGGTTAGGCTTAGATGTCCATGATGTTGGGGCTTATAAACTAGAAAAACAATGGCGAAATTTAGAGCCTGACATGGTTTTCACTGTAGAACCAGGTATTTACATTAGGCCGGCAGCGGATATCGATAAAAAATGGTGGAATATTGGTATTCGTATTGAAGACGATGTGCAAGTGACATCTGAAGCTTGTGAAGTGTTGACAGCGCAAACACCTAAAGATCTTGCTGACATTGAAAACTTAATGCGAACATCCTCATGAAGCAAGCTTACGATATTCTCATCGTCGGTGCCGGAATGGTAGGAACTAGTTTGGCATTAGCTTTATCACAGTTACCATTACGGATCGCACTAATCGAACAATCCTCTTTTGAAACACTTGATGCCCCTATACCTATAGAAAGCAAACCTATCGCTTTGAATCTCGCTAGCCTACGCATTTTACAGGCACTCAGTGTATGGCCTGCTTTAGAAGTTTATGCGAATCCAATTAAATCAGTACATATTTCACAACAGGCTTGTTTCGCTCAATCGAGAATTAATGCAAAAGAATTGGGTGTTCCACAATTAGGTGCTGTTATTCCTGCTGCACGTTTGGGGCATGAATTAATCAAGGCCTTATTTCAGGTCATTGCCAATAAGTCTATGCAAGGAACTTTAGATCTTTATAATCCAGCTACCTGTGAATCAATTAACCAACTTGAAGGTGTTTGGCAGGTGTTGATAAGACATCTACAAGAAGAAAAAATTATTTATCCACGTTTAATTATTGCTACAGATGGTACACATTCTACGGTACGTAAATTACTCAATATTGGTTTAAAAACTAGACCTATTTCGGATGCTGCTTTGACAACATTCATCGATATTAGTGGTGATCATCAACACATCGCTTATCAACGATTTACTAAACAAGGAATTATTGCTAGCTTACCTTTACCCGCAAATAAAATAGGTTTAGTTTGGACTGCAGAACAACAAGCCATTGAAGCTTTACAAAATTTAACTGAGTCTGATTTTTTGGAGAATTTACAAGAGCATTTTTCTTATCGTTTTGGCAGGTTATTACACTGCAGTAAACCACAAGTTTATGTTTTAAAAAGTTGTACTTCTGAAATCCAAGCGCAAGCAGGTTTGATTCTACTAGGAAATGCCGCGCATACGTTACTTCCTATTGCCGCTCAAGGTTTAAATTTAGGTTTGCAAGATATGGCTGAATGTGTGGATTTAATTGCAAAAGCCTTGAAACAACATAAAGATCTTGCCGATGCAAGTCTGACTCAAGCATATCTTAAGTCACGTTTGCCCGCACAGCGGCAAATCATCGGTTTTACCGAGCATTTGACACGACTGCAAACCCGATTTGGGCCGTTGACTTTCATTTACAATAATGGTCTATTAGCACTGGATTTACTTTTACCCTGTAAAAGAAATTTATCGCGCCGCTTAATGGGAATTCATGGCCGACTTCCCCGCTTGATTCGCGGTTTAAATTTCTACTCACATCAATGGGATTTTTGTCAAGTGCCGCGCAGTAATCATGGTGCATCCAATAATCATGAGGATTGCGAGTTAAATGGCAACATAGACAAAAATTTAAGTGCGAAGAGTGTACAACAAGAAGAATATTAATATGCCAAAATTTAGATCCATTACTGATAAAAATGCTAAGGTTCTCTATCTGGAAACTAATGCCTTGGGTTCCGCTTTATTGACTACGGCGAAATTAAATAAAGGTACAGCATTTACTGAATCGGAACGCCAACAATTCAGGCTACGCGGCAAATTACCCTATAGTATCGAAAGTTTGCAGCAACAGGAAATGCGTGTTTACCAACAATTTTTAAAAAAAGAAAATAATTTAGAAAAGCACCTTTATCTACGTAATTTGCATAATACCAATGAGGTGTTGTTTTATAAATTGGTTAGTCGACATTTGACTGAAATGTTACCTATTTTGTATACACCTACTGTTGGAAAAGCGGTAGAACAATTTAGTCAGGAATTCCAACAACCACGGGGCCTGTATCTTAGTTATCCAGATAAAGAACATATTGATGAAATCCTGGAAAATCGTTTGAATCCTGAAGTGGACATTATCGTCATGACGGATGGTGAAGGTGTATTGGGTATTGGTGATCAAGGTATTGGTGGAATGGATATTTGTATTGCAAAATTGATGGTTTATGTTTTGTGTGCCGGTGTTAATCCGAATCGCTTATTACCGATACAAGTCGATGTTGGAACGAACAATGAACAGTTGTTGAATGATCCGATGTATTTAGGCTGGCGTCATCCACGCTTAGCCGAACAAAAATATGATGACATGATAGAAACGGTTGTTTCTGCTATTCGCCGAAAGTTACCTCGTGCCTATTTGCATTGGGAAGATTTTGGCCGAAAAAATGCACGACGTAATTTAGAACGTTATCATAATCAAATGTGTACGTTTAACGATGATATGCAAGGAACGGGTGCTGTAGCTTTAGTCGCGCTCTTGTCAGCTATTCAACGTACCAAAGTTCCTTTAACGGAGCAACGTGTGGTTATTGTTGGTGCTGGTACAGCAGGAACTGGAATAGCGGATCAACTTTGTACGGGGATGATTCGAGAAGGTTTATCTAAAGAAGAAGCATTATCGCGGTTTTATTTGGTGGGCAGACAAGGCTTGATACATGATGCCATGTCAAATCTGACTGCGTTTCAAAAACCTTACGCACAACGTTTAAAGGGTGAATTAGTTACTACATTACAGTTGTATGATGTCGTGCAAAAATTTAAGCCCACTGTTTTAATTGGTTGTTCGGGCCAAGGCGGAATTTTCACTGAAGCGATTGTTAAAACCATGGCGGCTCAGGTGGAATTTCCGATAATTTTTCCTTTATCCAATCCTACAGAAAAATCAGAAGCAACACCGGATGATTTATTGAATTGGACAGAAGGGCATGCACTGATTGCTACAGGTAGTCCTTTTGGTCAAGTCGATTTTAAAGGTGAAAAAATCCCGATTGCACAATGTAACAATGCACTTATTTACCCAGGAATAGGTTTAGGTGTTCTTGTTGCTAAAGCGACACGCTTGAGTGAAGGTATGCTTTGGGAAGCATGCAAGGCGTTATGTAGTTTTGCGAGTAAAACCGCCGATGCTAAAAAAGCATTACTACCAAATTTTGAAGACATTCAGGCTATTAGTCGCTGTATCGCGTTGGCTGTAGCAACACAAGCACGCGAAGAAGGATTAGCCGAAGTTAAAAAGTCTATTGATTTAGCTGAGGAAATCGATCGCCAGTTTTGGTATCCGGAATATGTTAACTTTCATTATTCAACGTCAATATGACTTTATCAGAAGAAATCTGCACGGATTATGATGTCGTTATTGTTGGCGCAGGGATCATTGGCTTAGTTTTGGCTTGTTATTTGCAGGATCAGGGTTTAAGAATCGCCATAATAAATAAGGGAACCTCTAATACTATTTCGAATCTTACAACCCAGCTACGTTTTATCGCGCTTACATTGGCTTCACAACTTTCTTTGCAGGAATTAAATGTTTGGCGGCGCCTTAACCAACAACAGTGTGCGCCATTTCGTAGTATGCAAGTATGGGAATCTGGGCAAACCGCGCAGCTTTTTTTTGATAGTGCGGATATAGGTGAAGTTTGTTTAGGTTATATCGTCAATAATTTCGATTTAGAACAAGCTTTATACGCACAAACAAAAACCGATAATGAATTGACTTGGTTTGTGTCCGATGCTTTAGTCGATATGCAGGTGGAAGAACAGCAAGTATTAGTAACACTAGCGTCTGGGACTGAAATAAGTACCTGTTTGTTAGTCGGTGCCGATGGAGAACAATCTAAAGTTCGCCAATTGGCAGATTTACACATTAAAGCGACTGATTATGCGCAACGCGCACTGATTGCGACAGTACAAACTGAAAGCGCGCACGATGAGACTGCAAGACAGATTTTTTTAGCGAATGGCCCTTTAGCTTTTTTGCCTTTGGAGGATGCCTATCATTGCTCCATTGTTTGGTCGAATTCACCCGAAGAGGTACGACGTTTAGAAACAATGGATGACGCAGCTTTCTGTGAAGAATTAACACGGGTTTTCGAGCAACGTTTAGGTCAAGTGATATCGACCAGTCCACGTTTAAGTTATCCCTTAAAAACCCAAGAGGCGGAGCACTATGTTAAATCGGGTGTTGCATTAATTGGAGACGCAGCCCACACCCTACATCCCTTAGCTGGCCAAGGTGCTAACTTGGGTATGGCTGATGCACAATGCTTAGCAAAAGTGATCTTAGAAGCAAATAAAAAACACCGATCGATAGGCGCATACCATACTTTGCGTCGTTATGAACGAGAACGTCGTTTTCATAATCGTGTCATGATGGGAGGTGTGGATGGAATTAAATATCTATTTGCGGCCCGCAATCCGATCATGCAGAAAACGCGTCAGTTTGGATTGGGTGTTATTAATAATGTAGCTTGTTTGAAAAATGTTATCGCTCGTTATGCGCTAGGTAATCCTAACACTTAAGCGTAAGGCATGGGTCTTATATACGGTTCAGTTGCTAAATTGGATGTTTCCCGAGAAAGCATGTTAAAAACTTCGTTAATAGCGGTTAAATTTTTTCGTAAGCTTTGAAGATTGATTTCTGGAGCAGGGTGAGAAAAAAATGTTCTTTTAGGGATATAAGAACTAGGATTAATTAAGATCTTAATCTCAGCAAACTCTTCGATAATCCTTTTTACGCGAATGCTTAAGGGGGAGTTTTCACAAGTAGAAGCATTAAACTCGCTAAGTGCTTTCCTGCTTGAGTCTATAAATTCGTTGATACGTAAACTTTGTAGTTCTTTTAGAATATCAGAATTCGTGTGAGATTCTTTTTTAAATATAGGGTCAATTATTTGCTCGATTTTCTCCTTAAGTAAGGAAGCAATGTCTATAATAATGACTAATTTTTGATCAATTGAAACATTTTTCATAAATTATTTGAAGATTAAATGCCAAGAAATATCAATAAAGTATAGATCTTTAATATTAAGAGAGACTTAAAAGGAGGCAAAATGGCTAAAAATGCTAAAAATTTTGCATTTATCATTCTAGATCGAGATGGTGTGATTAATTTTGAATCCAAGGAGTATATCAAGACACCTGAGGAATGGTTACCTATTCCTGGTAGTTTACAGGCCATCGGTTTACTCACCAAGGCGGGCTATACCATCGCCGTGGCGACTAATCAATCGGGTGTCGGTCGTGGCTTTTATACTGAGGCCGATTTAGCGCTTATCCATCAAAAAATGCTGGATAGTATAAAAGTAAAAGGGGGTAAGGTAGATAAGGTGTTTTATTGCCCCCATCTCCCTGACGATCATTGTAGCTGCCGTAAGCCAGGCATCGGTTTATTCGAACAAATTGCTGACTATTATCAATTGGATTTAAGAGGCATTATAGCTATTGGCGATTCTCTACGTGATATCAAAGCAGCACTGCAAGTGGGTTGCGAGCCTATCTTGGTATTAACGGGCAATGGTGAACAAACTCTGCTAAATAACCGCGAATTAGTCGATGAGATTCCAATTTTTCCTGATTTGTTAAGCGCCGTGCAGAAATTATTACAGGAAGAGCCGCATGTCTAAACCAAAACGCATTTATACCTGTCAGTCCTGTGGTGGACAGTTTTTACAATGGTCTGGCCAATGTGGTGAGTGTCAGGCTTGGAATAGTTTAGTAGAAGAAAGTACATCGCATGTGCTTCCACGGATGAATGGTTATGCAGCCGCCGATGCAAAAATAACCGATTTAAATAGCATACGATTTAGTGAAATAGAGCGATTTTCTTCAAGGATTAAAGAATTGGATAGGGTCCTAGGCGGAGGGATAGTCCCAGGTTCGGTAATATTAATGGGTGGTGATCCAGGTATTGGAAAGTCTACCTTATTGTTACAAAGTCTTTGTCAATTGAGTGATCATCATTCTGTGCTTTACATTACGGGTGAAGAATCACTTCAGCAAGTGGCTTTACGTGCGCAACGTTTAGAATTGCCACAAAAGAAAATTCGTCTGCTGACTGAAACTCGAGTTGAAAGTATTTTAACACATGCCTTGCAAGAGAAACCGCAAGTTCTAGTCATTGATTCGATACAAACCATGCATACCGATTTAATTCAATCTGCTCCGGGTGCAGTAGGCCAAGTGCGAGAAAGTGCTATGCAATTGACCCGCTTGGCTAAGCAAACAGGAATTGCTTTGTTTTTAGTGGGACATGTGACTAAGGATGGTACACTCGCAGGCCCCAGAGTTTTAGAGCATATGGTGGATACCGTTTTGTATTTTGAAGGCGAAGCGGATAGTCGACATCGATTGATACGATCGGTTAAAAATCGTTTTGGTGCGGTAAATGAATTAGGCGTTTTTGCTATGACCGAGAAAGGTTTGCGTGAAGTTAGCAATCCATCGGCGATGTTATTGTCGCGATCCGGATTAGCCGTTTCAGGTAGTTTAGTCACAGCAACTTGGCAGGGTAGTCGTCCTTTATTAGTCGAAGTACAAGCTTTAGTGGATAACAGTCACTTAGGCAATCCCCGCCGAGTAACTGTTGGTTTAGAAAGTAATCGTTTAGCCATGTTATTAGCAGTATTGCATCGACATGCCGGTATTATGACTTATGATCAGGATGTTTTTATTAATGTGGTGGGTGGTGTGCGTTTATTAGAAACCAGCGCAGATTTGCCGGTTTTATTAGCTGTGCTATCGAGTTTACGCGATAAACCCTTTCCAGAAGATTGTTTAGTATTTGGCGAGGTCGGTTTATCCGGTGAAATCCGTCCGGTGCCGAATGGTCAAGAGCGTTTACGCGATGCCGCTAAACATGGTTTTAAATCAGCAATTATTCCTAAAGCTAACATGAGTAAGCAAGCAATTAATGGTATGACGGTTTTTCCGGTGGCACAATTAACAGAAGCTCTGGATATAGCTCGGCAGATTACTAATCTAGAAAAATCGCTTAATTAAAGTTCTTTATTTTTCATTGGAATTAGTATTCGTTAAAAATTCGGAGATTACTTTGGCTATGCGCATTGCTGCCTTCCCATCTCCATAAGGTGAACCCGCTTCGCTCATCTTTTGATAATGATTTTTATCGCGCAACAATTTTTCAGCTTGATTAACAATAGTATCTATATCAGTGCCCACTAATAAAGCAGCTCCACAGGCTACACCTTCCGATCTTTCTGTTTCTTCTCTTAACACTAATAGAGGTTTATGTAAGGCAGGCGCTTCTTCTTGTAATCCACCCGAATCGGTTAGGACAAAATAACTCTCGTTTAAGAGAGTAACGAGTTCCATATATTCGAAGGGTTCACATAGAATTATATTTTTAATAGGGTTAAGTTCTTTTAAAATAAGTGTTTTGATATTAGGATTAGGGTGGATAGGTAAGATTATTTCGATAGTTGGATTTCTTTCCGCTAGTTTTTTTAATGCTTGGCAAATATTAAAGAGTGGTTTCCCAAAATTTTCACGACGGTGACAGGTTACTAATATAATTTTTTTGTCATTTGTTGCTGAAGTTTTTATCTTTTTTATAGAATGATATAAAGTATCGATAATCGTGTTGCCTGTCACATAAACATGCTGGGTAATATTTGAATTTGCTAAATTATTGGCACTGACTTGGGTTGGGCAAAAATGTAAAGCAGATATTGATGAGATGGTTCTACGGTTAAATTCTTCGGGAAAAGGCTTATAAATAGTTGAGGTTCGTAGTCCTGCCTCGATATGAGCAAAAGGAATTTTTTTGTAAAATGCGCAGAGGGCGCTAATTAAAGTGGTGGTTGTATCACCCTGAGCAATGAGTAAATCACAATGATTTTCGGCAAAAAATTTGTCAAAATGCAAAAATAAATTAGCGCTCAATTGATTAAGACTTTGGTTAGGGGCCATGACATCAAAATTCGCATCAATTTTGATATCCATAGATTTAAGTATAGGTATAAGTAATTCACGGTGTTGTGAAGTAATCACTGTTTTTACAGTAAATCGATTTATTTTTTGCAAACTTTCGATAACCGGAATCATTTTCAAGGCTTCTGGTCGCGTGCCTATGACACAAACAATATTAAATTTTTGCATAAAAATTTGTAGTTTACTTATTAAGTAATTTTAAGTGAGTTAATAATTCTTCAGCTTGTTTCTCTCGGCTGAAATTTTTTGCAAAATTTAAAGATTTATGCGCTTGATCTGACATTTGTAGTTCATCATCCGCTAAACTCAGAATTAATTTCTCTAAACTAGCTTTATCACCACCCATAACAGACCATCCCATGCCTGACTTTGATAAAAATCTTCGTGCTTCACCGTCTGGACCATAAAATAATACCGGAATTCCCATAGCCATTGCTTCGATTATTTTTGAGGGTAAAACCATTTTATTGGTTTCAATTAGTGCTAACGGGATAATTGCTAAATTAATCAGAGACCAATATTCTGGAATAACTTTTCCGGGGAATGGGCCATCTATTGTGACATTATTGATGTTATTTAGAATAAGATATTGAACCAATTCGTTGCGCTTAGGGCCATCGCCAATCATGAGGAAATGTATCTGATTATAGTTTTTTTTGGTTAATGATTCTGCTATTGCAATAATATCTTCATGATTATGTGAAATACCAAAAGTGCCAATATAACCCACCACAAATTTTCCAGACAAATGATAATTCGCCAGTAATGATGGATTTTTCTTTCTAGGATAGAATTCTTTACTCGCACCGGATATAGAAGTAATAATTTTGCGATCTGGAATACCTAATTTATTTAGATAATATCTATAATAGTCCGATAAAATAATAATAGAATTAGCTTTATGGTACATCCAAAGTTCAATTTTCTTAATAAATTTATAGATCCCATTTTTTTTTATGAAACCGCTTGCAGCAACTGCATCCGGCCATAAATCGCAAACTATCATGATAAACGGCACTTTTTTGATGATTGATAAACAACAAGCGGAAAGTGCACAAAAAAATTGTGGTGTAACACCGATAATCTTGTCGGGTTTTGACTGCCATAAACCAAAAAAGAAAGCAGACAAACCAAATGAAATAAAATCCAAAGTTCTCCGAATGAGTCCATGGTTAGGACGCATATAGGTTTTAACACGTATAACTTTGACATGATTAAGAATAGATGTGCTTAACCACTTATTTTTGTAACCAGGAAAAATTTTTCCTTTTGGAAAATTAGGGTGGCAGGTTATTACTGAAACCGCCTGTCCTTTTTCAGCCCATAACTCAGCGAGCTCGGAAAAAATCCGAGCATTTGCATTCATTTCTGGGTAATAATTATCACTCAATATTAAGAGATTCATGGCAGTTATTATTATTTTTGTTCTATGATTCCAAGTATTTTCTTTAGCTTCTTTTTCATAACGTGAAAGTATTTATGATTTTTTGGAATTTTTATTGATTGCATCTATAATTACTTTTGCCCGAGTTTCCCAAGTATTTTCCTCTGCTTCTTTCTTCATGATTTGGAAATATTTATCATCTTTTGCTAAGTTAAACGCTTTAGTTACTAGACTGATGAATTCTTCATGGGTGTTTGCAATCAGAACAGATTTATATTGTCTGCATTCTGGAATATCCGTCGTTACAATAGGAGCACCTATATTCATGTATTCGAATAACTTAACAGGTGAACAACACGCAATTACTTCGTTATGAATAAAAGGGATAATTGATATATCAAACCATCTCGCATAATCAAACAATTCTTCATGTTTTATAGGAGATTCTGTAATGATATTACCTTGTTTATTTAAACCATATTGATTAAATAACTGATTATTAAATAGGCCAATAAGGCATATATCACATTCTGGAAAAAATTGAGATAGCTTAAGTACCAATTCATAGTCGAACCAATTGGCAATTGCTCCAAAATAGCCAATGATCTTCCGTTTATTTTTAATTGATTGTTTAAGTTTCTTTGGGATTTTTATAGCACGATGATGTTGAAAATTATCCTTATTAGCTGCATTTGGAACGAGAAAAATATTTACCGTGGATCCCCTGATTTTTACGGCGTGCTTATACAAACTGTTAGCCGAAGCAAGAATCAATATTGACGAATTTTTAAGGCAATATTCTTGACTTTCTAAGATATTCTTAGGAATCTCAGTGAGAAAAATATCTTCATGAATATGATCGCAGTAGTCATAGATAACTAAGTGGTTATTTTGAATCAAATTCTTAAGATACTCTACATTTAAAACATCTTTTGCATAACAATTAAAATAATAAACAGTTTTGACGCGGCCACGCACCTTTTCAATGAAAGTTTTGTCTGCAGTTAAATAAAGCTTATCCTGCAATTTTCTAATTTCTTTTGCGTTTAGTTTATCCTGGTGTTCGAATCCATGAAAAATACAAGATAAACCGAGCTTACTTAATGCCATAGGAATATGATGAAATCGTTGGATATATTCAAAGTTCCAAGGCATAAATTTCTCGAAAATAACAGTAGCATTTCCATAGTCGAGTAGAACCTGTTCCTTATTAGAAATTTTTTTAATCGGGTTATAAGGAATAGTTTTCAATAACTTTTCCCATTTATCTTTCCATATATCAAGTGAAAAAGCTTGCGCAACTTGATGAGCATGTTGTCCTAGTTCTCTACGCAATTGTGGATCTTCAATTAAGCTAGCAATTGCTGTGTACAATTCATCATTGCAAGGGTTTATTGTCAATCCATTATATCTATTAATAATTAACTCCGGTAAACCACCAATATTAGTTGTTATAATTGCTTTACCACAAGCCATTGCTTCTAAACAACTTAACGATGTTCCTTCAGTATAGAGAGTAGGAATTAATACAATATCTGCTTTTTGATAAAGACCTAGCATTTCACGAGGCTCAGCTTCGATATGTGAAACTTTACCTTCAAATTCATTTAGAAATCTTTGAAGTTGATTTTTTTGATCATGATGAACATAACCCCCCAGTGTTAAAAATATATTTTCATATTTTTTAAATAATTTCGGAAATACATCCAAAATATACTGAAATCCACGATCAGCAGTAATCCTACGTGGAAAAAGTATATGAATTACATCGCTTTCATTAGTTGATTTTGTTAATGGTTTAAAAGACTCTAAGCATACAAAGTTGGGGATATAGTGAAAATTATGATATCCAACCCCTTTGTAACCTCTGAACCAATTTATAGCTACGGCACTATTACTGACCACAGAATAGCAAACCTTTAATTTTTTAGAATATAAATCGATATTTGAAGAATGCAAACGGGCAGGATCATCCCAAAACATACTGTGAATAATACCAATGGATATTGATTTACTATTTAAGGGTACTAAACTAAAAGGTGAGTATATACATACATCAGCAAAACACTCCAATTCCTCTATAGCTTTAGAAAATTTATCAGCACTTGTTAGAACTGGGATACCAAAAATACTTAACCCATCGTATTCTTTAGCCCAAAAATCAGAATTGCCCATTTGAACTAAAATAATTTCGAAATTATTGTTCTTTAAAATATTTGATAATTCTCTGCAATATCTTTCAGCGCCACCCGCTAAACATTTATCGCCATTAAAATCTAGAAAAGCAAGTTGAAAAATAATGCATTTCTTATTTTTTTCGTTACGTTGTAAAGTACGTTTTATTCTTAATGCTTGTTCATCAGTCAACAATGGATCTGACATTTGTCTAGAGGAAACTTTGCCATTAATTCTAGGAAAAATTTTAGATTTTGAATATTTTATTGTTGAAAATATACCGTATTGTTTAACATGATATTTGAACCTAGAAAAAATATTTAGGATACCAAACGTTTTATAAATTAAATATACCTGTTTTGTAACCGTTTTTATTTTGAAATAAAATTGTGCTAGGTTATTTAAGATTACTATATGATTTGAACTCAATTTATCCTCATATTTTTTCTTATTATTATTTTAATGATAATTTATTGAGAATAAGGTGGGGAACAGTCTGAGATCTGGCTGGTCCAAAAGAATTACCCCTTATTGTTATCAATTGATTCTAGAGTTATTCTGGTGGCTATGGGTGGGCTCGAACCACCGACCCCAGCATTATGAATGCTGTGCTCTAACCAACTGAGCTACATAGCCTAAACTTCTTCAACCTGTATCGACTTTGTTTGTGCTCCTTTCTGTGCTATGCAATCCTGCTTCGCTTGAGAAAAGGTGGCCTATTGTGCTAAAGCAGCACTGAATCTGTCAAGTAATAAACCTAGAAAAAATTTATTTTTTATCTTTAGAGTAATAGCGTTGAGTTAAGCCTAAGGCAGCTAAGACATTTTTCATCGGTAATGATTTATTAGACAACATTTTAGCTTGGAGGTTTTGGGTTTGATAGTAACCTGAAGGGAAAATGGTAATAATTTTTTTACCATTCACCAGACCTAAATTGGTATAACTATGAATTAATAAAAAAGCAGGAGCTTTTTCATTAAACAATGATTGACCAATACTGTAGTCATTTGTGGGATTTTGCAAACCAAAGATTCGATTGAGTAAAGTAGGTATTACGTCATAATGACTAGTCATATGCTTGATTAATAGCGGTTTTTGGCCTGGCCAATGAATAATCAATGGGATTTGAGTTTGGTAGCGAGTAAAATTACTGGCATGTCCCCAATAACCTTGATGATTATCATTGAACTCATTACCATGGTCGGCAGTAATAAGAACCAAAGTATTATCTAATAAATGTCGTTTTTTAAGTAAAGCTAAATCTTCACCCACTAGTTTATCAATGTAATATAAGGCATTTTTATAACGGTTAAAGGTGGGGGTTGGATTAGTATGGCTAGTATAAGTTAAGCGTTCACAAACCGATATACTGGGTTGAAAAATATGTATGGGACTATCCCCAATGCAGAAACTATGCGCAGCATCATAAAATACAAAGCTAAAAAAAGGCGAAGGGGTTTGTGTTATAAATTGCTTAAATTCTTTTGTAATTTGTTTGTCTCTATCATAAGGGGTATACCCTATTGTTGAGGGTTTTAAATTTTTTATTCTCGCAAATACATTCAGGTTAAAAGGGGGCGCGAATAGTGAAGCGCTAGCGAAAATGCCCATATGGTAATTTTCAGCGAGCAGTTTATCCATAAATAATGGGCTTTTATGCTGATTAATAGTGGCAGCCCAATAAGTAGCCGGTAAACTATAAAACAAAGAAAATAGGCCGGGTTGAGTTCCATTTCCGCCGCTGAAATGTTGTTGAAACTGCCAACTCTGTTGAGCAAAACGATAAATATTCGGGGTATTGGCAGCACTCAACGTATCAAAACGCCAGCTATCTATCAGAATAAAAACGATATTAATCGGTTTTTTATGTGATTTGTAAACTAGAGGATGCAGAGGGTAGTCAAGTTTTTGATTGGCATGATTAATTTCTACAAAGTCTGAACGATAAAGACTTTCTAAATGAGAAAGGGTTTGTTGACCTGGTAATAATTTGGCTAAAACTTCATAATAGAGGGGTATTGCATAAGCTTGCTGGTTTAGCGCTAGCGCGGTGGAATTTTTGATTAATATGGCTAGCATATAGTAAGAAAATAAAAGGCAAGCTAGCATTGCAACAGGGTAATGTAAGACGTAAGTTTTATGCCGTAATTTTTTCCATATGAACAGGGCTAAACCTATTTCTAAAACAAATAAAAAGCCAGATAATAATCCTATCGATAACCATTCCAGCCAAGAAAGATCAAATACTTCGTTGGCTTTCCCTCCTGTTAATAATTTCCAAATAACGCCATTTAAATGAAAGTGGTATTGGCCAAATACAAACGTGTCTACGCTAAGTAAATAAGCGAATAAGAAACCTATAATGACTGAAACAGAAAGTATGAGTTTTTTTCTAGGACAAAGAATGACAAGAAGAATGGGAATAATAGCAGCAACACAAGCAAAAAAACCGAGTTGACCCAAAAATGCACTGAATAAATACAAACAGGCCAGTAGCTGATTAGCTAGGGATGAAACAGATAAATGAAAGGGGATAATAATGGCAAGATAATGCAAGCCAATTCCCCAAAATAATAAGGCATTTCCGATGAAAAACCAAAATATCCAATTAAAATAAATTTTTTTTGTTGTTAAGGACATTTTTTTATTGTTGTTATTTTTTTTTATAAATGCACGGGAGGTTTATTTACTAGTTTTTTGATCTAGCAAAGGTCGCATTGTTTTAGTTTTTTGCGTAAAGTACCGCGACTGATACCTAACATTTTCGCTGCTTTGGTTTGATTTCCACGAGTTTGGCGTAATACCACTTCTAACATCGGTGATTCCACCTCGGCTAAAACAAGACCATAAAGATTAGAAGGTGTGTTTCCATCTAATTGCGAAAAGTAATTTTCTAAAGCCTGTTCGACATAAGTTTTTAGCGGCTGCTGAGGAGCGCCAGTGCTAGCAACCATAGGTAGAACAGGAAGTTGATCGACTGCGTTTTGCATATACATTATCCTTTGAGACTTGACTAGGTCAGAGGAGTTTCCATGATATAGTAGCTATGAGGTTGCGACAAGCGTCTTTTGGCGGATTTTTTGAATTTCTTAGCCATTAAGTAAAGCCAAGCCCTAATTATATTAAATATTTCGTATATTAATGCAGAAAAACCGTGTGTTTATAATCATAATTATGCAAAATAATGATCTAGCTAGAAAAATTGCCAGGATAGGTCTATTTAATAGATGGGGTTTGATAGGCATATCTATCTTAAAGGAAGATATATTTTGTTAAATTTTACTAAGTTTTTAATTGTATTGGTATTTGGGTTGAGCTTTGGGGCAGGAATGTTGCCTGCTTATGCTAGTCAACAAGCTTTACCTGTAGATCAGGTTTTTCAAGTCTCAGTACAGCGCTTAAATAATAAAACATTGACTGCACGTTGGACTATCAAGCCTGGTTATTATCTTTACCGAGATAAAATACATTTCCAAAGTACGCCCATACGTATTAATTCAGTGGTTTTTCCTAAAGGAATAATTAAACATAATCAATTTATTGGAAAATACGAAGTCTATCAAAGACATGTGGTGACGTTATTAAAATATTTACACCCTCTTCCTGATCAAAATCTTGATATGGAAATCCGCTATCAAGGTTGCGCCATAGCAGGTTTTTGTTATCCACCTGTAGTTAAATACTTAACGCTAACCCATTCAGGAATGTCTACTAGTGGACTTAACCAAAATTCTATAGATGTAGGCCAGAATTCATTGGGAAACAATCAAGGACAATCTATAAAAACTGCTAGCGAACAAAGTAAAATCTTAAGATTATTAGCAGGGCATAATATTTTTTGGACATTAATTAGTTTTTTTGGATTTGGTTTATTATTATCGTTGACTCCTTGTGTGTTGCCATTGATCCCAGTATTATCGGCTATCATTTTAGGGCAAAAGCAATTAACGACGGTTAAAGCATTTAGTTTATCAATAACTTATGTTCTGGCTATGGCATTTACCTACGCTGTAGCAGGAGTTTTTGCTGGTTTAGCAGGTAGTTATTTACAAGCATTCTTACAAAGTCCTTGGGTAATTATCATTGTTTGTGCATTGTTTGTAGGCTTAGCATTTTCGTTATTTGGTTTCTATGAGTTACGTTTACCAGCGAGTTGGCACGAAAAACTGATCCATATTACTAATCGTCAACAGGGTGGAAATTACGTTGGTGTGGCCTTAATGGGCTGTTTGTCTACATTAGTGATATCTCCTTGTGTAACAGCTCCTTTAGTCGGCGTATTAACTTACATTGGCAATACCGGTAATGCCATACTAGGAGGTACTGCTTTATTTGTTTTAGGTTTGGGATCGGGCGTCCCTTTGTTAATTATTGGGACTTCGGAAGGTAAATGGTTACCTAAATCAGGTCCTTGGATGAATGGAATTAAAATTTTCTTAGGCATAATGATGCTAGTTATGGCGGTGTGGTTGTTGGCGCGCATCATCCCTAGCAATTCCCGACCGTTTCGTTTGCTTCATCCCGATCAAATAGTCCGCTCAGAAACAAGCAACTTTCAGACAATTAAAAGTATTTCTGATTTAAATTTAGCCTTAAAACAAGCAAAACAACAAAATAAACCTGTACTGGTCGATTTTTATGCTAATTGGTGTATATCTTGTAAGGAAATGGAACGGATAGTATTTACTGTTCCACAAGTTAAGTCTCTAATGTCAAATTTCATTTTATTAAGAGCAGATGTCACGGCTAATGATAATCAGGATAAGGCTTTAGAACGTCAATTCCACGTAATTGCACCACCGACCTTTTTATTTTTTACGCCAAATGGACAAGAATTAACGGATGCTAGAATAGTTGGACAAGAAGAAAGTCAAACCTTTGCTAGTCATTTACAAAGTGTGTTAGCTATAAATAATACGCATCACACTTGACGTTTGAGTAGATAAATTAAACATTTTCTTTAGTATTATGCCTTGCGAAGCAATCTTAGTAAATTTTTTTTGGGAAATTGTATTAACATAACACCGAGTAAGATGCCAATAACACCCAAGCCTTCTGTCCATTGCGGGCGATTGTGAAAAAAAATAAAATCCCAAAATATAGCCAAGATAGGAACTATATACATCACAGCACTTGCGCGAACCGCATCCCATTCACGAATTAAATAATAATAAATAATCCAAGCAATTGCAGTGGAAAATAAACCCATATAAACGCTTGCCACCCAGATAATAGGCGTATGCAATAACAAACTATTACTTGGCCAATGCTCGAATAGCAGTGATACTAGCATTAGAAAGATAAGACTGGCCCAATGCTGATGATAGATATTGGCATAAAAGTCTAATTTAGTTTGACCGGATAACATACGTTGATTTAGTAAATTACCGACTGAATAACTGATAGCCATTAATAATAATGAAGCGGTGCCTAACAATGTAGAATATGCAGAATTAAAATTTAGTAAGGGCCAGAAAATAATACAAATACCTAATAAACCTATGGATAAGCCGATGAATTTTAAAAAAGAAAAATTTCTGGTTTTGGGAGAAATTAAACTAAACAGTAATGTCCAAATTGGTACAGTTCCATTTAAAATCCCCGCTAAGCCGGAAGAAATATGCTGTTCACCGTAAAATAAGAAGAAGAAAGGAAGTCCTTGAGAAAAAAGTCCCATGATCCAAATACGCCAACGAAGATTAAAAGGAACGGTTACGCTTTTTTTTAAAAAATAAAAAATAAGACTCAAGAATATTAATGCTAAACCTACACGTAGCATTGCCCCAAAGAAAGGAGGAACGTGTAATACCACGGCTTTAATACCAACAAATGAACCACTCCAAAAAGTAGCAAGTAAAAAAAACCAACAATAATTTATATTTTTATTCATTATTATAATTAACCATTAAATCAAGTTAAGTCGACTATTAATGCGTCTAATTTTTGCAAACCGCGTGGTAATTTGTGGCCGCGTTGACCTCTTTTTCCGATATAATTTGCCAAATCCGAACCTTTCAAGATCAATTGTTTTTTTCCTGAAATTAACATCAACTTATTATTTTTTGTCGGTAAAATTACGATTTTACTTATAAATTCTTCACGTAGTTCAAGTTTTTTTGGAGGAATTTGTATCATTTTATTGCCTTTACCGCGCGCTAATATTGGTAATTCTTGTGCAGATATAATTAATAAATACCCTGTATTCGTAGCCAAGGCAACATAACAGGAGTCAATGTGATTAACCGTTAATAGAGGTAGAACATGCGCATGAGGAGACAATTTTAACAATGCTTTGCCATTACGATTTTTAGAATACAACTCAGATAATTGTGTAATAAATCCATAACCCGCATCAGCGCTGACTAACACAGACTGCTCAGGATCTCCGGTTATCATACCTGCAAAATTTGCTTCTGACGGAAGATTAAAGCGACTTGTTAATGGTTCTCCGGAACTACGTGCCGAAGGAAGCGTATGTATCGATGTTGAATAACTACGTCCCGTTGAATCAATAAAAGCAATTAATTGATTACTGCGCCCAAGCACAGTCGCTTTTAAAGAATCACCCGCTTTAAAAGTTAAACCACTAACATCAAAATCATGACCTTTTGCCGCGCGGATCCAACCTCGAGTCGATAAGATGACTGTCATGGGCTCAGAAGGAATTATTTCGGTTTTTTGTAGGGCTTGTGCAGCACTACGTTCAACCAAGGGTGATTTACGAGGATCACCATACAACTTGGCATCTTCTAGTAATTCTGCTCGAATAAGCCGTTTCAATTGAGCCTTAGAAGATAAAATTTTCTGGATTTTGTCACGTTCTGTGATCAAGTTTCCTTGTTCCGTTTGCAATTTAATTTCTTCTAATTTAGCGAGTTGGCGTAAACGGATTTCTAAAATGGCATCGGCTTGAGTCTCACTCAATTTAAAACGTTTCATTAACCGAACTTTTGGATCATCGTATTGTCGTATAATTTTTATGACTTCATCGATATGCAAATAGACAATCAAAAAGCCTTCTAAAAGATGAAGTCGATGCAAAATTTTATTTAGGTGAAACTCTAAACGTTTTCTTACGGTAGCTTGTCGGTATTCTAGCCATTCTTGTAATATGACGAGCAGATTTTTTACCTTAGGCCGTCCATCAAGACCTATCATATTAAGATTAATACGATAACT
>Ga0075370_10000078_pt1 | contig 29531 bp, 22 predicted proteins | sample EndMethybrTD3035_FD_71398 | JGI IMG/M metagenome (GOLD analysis project Ga0075370, IMG submission 71398) | Populus endosphere microbial communities from Tennessee, USA - Endosphere MetaG P. TD hybrid TD303-5 | ecosystem: Host-associated > Plants > Roots > Endosphere | place: USA: Tennessee... | reverse complement strand
GTCGGCCACTTCTTCCTCGACCTGCATGCCCGCGCCGGCAAGCAGAGCGGCGCCTGGATGGATGCGGTACGCAGCCGCTGGCTGCGCCCCGAAGGCACGCTACAGACGCCGGTCGCGAACCTGATCTGCAACTTCGCCGGGCCGACCGTCGTCGACGGCGTCGAGCGCCCGGCCCTGCTGCGGCACGACGACGTCGTCACGCTCTTTCACGAGTTCGGGCACGGGCTGCAGCACATGCTGACCCGCATCGACGACCTGGGCGTCTCCGGAATCTCGGGTGTCGAGTGGGATGCCGTCGAACTGCCCAGCCAGTTCATGGAGAACTTTTGCTGGGAGTGGAGCGTCGTGAAGCGCCTGACGTCGCATGTGGACACCGGCGAGTCGCTGCCGCGCGAGCTCTTCGAGCGCATGCTCGCCGCGAAGAACTTTCACAGCGGCTTGCAGACGCTGCGCCAGGTCGAGTTCGCGCTGACCGACATGCTGCTCCACACCCGTGCCGACGCGCCGCAACAAGTGCAGCAGATCGTCGAGGCCGTGCGCGCGGAGGTCGTCCTGCTGCAGCCGCCGGCGTTCAACCGCGCGCTGCACACCTTCTCGCACATCTTCGACGGCGGCTATGCGGCCGGCTACTACAGCTACAAGTGGGCCGAGGTGCTGTCGGCCGATGCCTGGAGCGCGTTCGAGGAGGCACCCGAAGGCGCACTCGACGTGCCGACCGGACGCCGCTACCGCGAGAACGTGCTCGAGACCGGAGGCAGCCGCAGCACGCTCGAAGGGTTCAAGGCGTTTCGCGGCAGGGAGCCGAGCATCGACGCGCTGCTGCGTCATCAGGGCCTGACGTCGGACTGAGCCGCAATCCGTGCGGAAATCCACGCTCGCGCGACGTCGCTTCGGGTTGAATGCCACCATCGCGTGGGGTAGATTCAAACACTTGCCGAAGACGGAGACCCGATGAACGCAGCTGTCCGCCACGCCACCCTGAATGTCTTGCGCTTGCTCCCGCTCGCCGCCGTGTTCGCGAGCGCGCCGCTGTATGCGCAATACAAGGTCGTGGGCCCGGACGGAAAGGTCACCTACACCGACCGGCCGCCTGCCACGGCGAGCGGCAAGGTCACCGAGCTCGGCGGTCGCGGCGGCGTTGCAGCAGAAAACGCTGCGCTGCCGCTCGAACTGCGGCAGGCCGTCTCGCGCTACCCGGTCACGCTGTACGCGAGCATCGGTGCCTGCGAGCCCTGCGATTCCGCCCGCCAGCTGCTTCGCCAGCGCGGCATTCCCTACAGCGAGAAGTCGGTCCAGAGCCCCGAAGACGCCGATGCGCTCGAGCGCCTGTCCGGCGGGCGCGATGCGCCCACGCTGAGCGTTGGTGCCCAGACCTTGCGCGGCCTCGCGCCCGAAGTCTGGAACTCGTATCTCGACGCCGCCGGCTATCCGCGCGAATCCCGCCTGCCGCCGAGCTTTGCATACGCGCCGGCCACGCCGCTCGTCGCGCGTGCCGCGCCGCCGGCCGCTCGCGCCGCCGACGCGAGCAGCGAGCAGCGCCCGGCCGCTGCGCCGGTCCCGCCGGCGAACTCGAACATCAAGTTCTGACCGACTCTGCGACCGGCCTGGCCGGCTCGGGTGTTGTTTCCGCCTCGATCCGGCGCGCCGGATAGCCGCCGGCGGCGACAGCCACTCCCATCACCCAGAACAGCGTTGCAGCGCCGATCGCCGAACCGGCGAGGCCGAACATCAGTGGCATCGTCGTCGACGAGAAGTTGATCGTCATCGAACGCAAGGCGATCGCCTCGCCGTGCCGGTCGTGCGGCGTGATGTGATGCAGCGACGAAAGAATCATCGGCTGCACCGAGCCCAGCGCAAGGCCCAGCAGCACGGCGCAGGCGCCCATGGTCCAGGCCGACTGCACGAGCGGGTACACGCCGAAGATCACGCCCGTCGCGACCATCGCGCTGGTCAGCACGGTCCCTTCGCGCACGCGATGCGCGAGCAGCGGAATCATGAGGCGCACCAACGAGACCGAGATCGCGAACGCCCCCAGCACGACGCCGATCGCCGACGCGCTGAAGCCGCGCTCGTGGCCGAGGATGGGCACCACGAAACTGTGCACGTCCCAGCTCGACGAGAGCAGCCAGTTCACGAGCAGCAGCCTTCGCATGCCCGGGGCCCGCAGCAGCTCCCACGAGCTGCGTGACCGCTGCTGGGCCGCGGGTGGCGCAGGCACCTCGATGGGCACACGGCGCGCCGACCACAGGCTCGCGAGCGGGAGCAGCATCAGTGCGGCAAACGCCACCCGAAAGCCGCCCAGGTCGATCAGCGTTCCGGCGAGCACCGGCCCGATCGCGTTCGACAACGCCGGCGCCAGGCCGAGCCAGCTGAACACACGCTTGCGCTCGGTCGCGTCGGCTGCAGCGCGGCCCGCCGTGCGTTGAATCGCGATCAGCCCGTAATTCGCACCGGCACCGGTGAACATCGCCGCGAAGCACAGCACGACGAAGTCGCCGTGCGCCGTCCATTGCGACATCCAGGTCGACAGCACGGCCAGCACGCCGCCGATCAGCGTGAGCGTGACCGCCACGCGCATCGGCTTGTGATAGCCGTGGCGATCGGCCAGCCGCCCCGCCTGCAACGCCAGCGCAACCGGGGCCAGCGCGAACAACCCCATCAGCACGCCGACTGCCCACTCCGCATGATGCTGGCGCAACGCCTGCAGCGGCGCGGCCATGCGCACGCCGGCCATGCACGAATGCAGGCAGATCTGACCGGCGATCAACGCGATCAGCGTCGTCGCAAACTGGCGTGGGGCTTGCGGCGCCGAACCGGTGCTGGCATCGGGCCCGGCCTCAGACATCGTCGCTTCCGAGACCCGCGGAGTCGCCGTCGAGCCCGGGCAACGCCGCTTGAGCGCGCGCGTCGGGCAGCGCCTCCACGTCGCGCAGCTCGCGCGCCATCACCCGGGTGCGGCGCTCGGCGAGCTCGATCGTGTTGCTCGCCTCGGCGAGCTTCTTCTTGGTCTTGGCCAGCACTTCGCCAAAGTGCGAGAACTCGGTCTTGACCGCACCCAGCACCTCCCAGACCTCCGCCGAGCGGCGCTCGAGTGCGAGCGTGCGAAAGCCCATCTGCAGGCTGTGCAGGGTCGCGAGCAAGGTGGTCGGGCCAGCGAGCGTGACGTGATGGTCGCGCTGCAGCGATTCGACGAGACCGGGCCGGCGCAGCGCCTCCGCATAGAGGCCCTCGGTGGGCACGAAGAGGATCGCGAAGTCGGTGGTGTGCGGCGCCGCCACGTATTTCTCGCGGATCGAGCGCGCCTCCAGCCGCAGCCGTTGCTCCACTGCGCGCGCGGCAATCTCGGCTCCGTCCTTGTCGGCGCGGTCCTGCGCGTCGAGCAGGCGCTCGTAGTCTTCGCGCGGAAACTTCGCATCGATCGGCAGCCACAGCGGCTTGCCGTCGTCGCGCCGCCCCGGCAGCCGCACCGCGAAGTCCACCCGTGCGCCGCTGCCCGGAATGGTCTCGACGTTCACGCCGTACTGCTCGGGCGTGAACACCTGCTCGAGCAAGCCCGCGAGCTGTGTCTCGCCGAAGGTGCCGCGGGTCTTCACGTTGCTGAGCACGCGGTTCAGCGAACCCACGTCCTTCGCGAGCGACTGCATCTCGCCGAGCCCTCGGTGCACCTGGTCGAGCCGGTCGGCCACCTGCTTGAAACTCTCGCCCAGCCGTTGCTCGAGCGTCGCATGAAGCTTCTCATCGACCGTCGCACGCATCTGCTCGAGCTTCTTCTCGTTGTCGCTCTGGATGGCGGCGAGCCTGCTCTCGACCGACAGCCGAACCTCTGTCATCCGCTGGTCGTTGGCCAGCGACAGCGCGCGCAACTGCTCGCCCAACGTCTCGGAGAAGCGCTGCAGCGCAAGCGCCTGCTGCTCGGCCGTGCGCGCGAGCGTCTGGTCTTGCGCGCTGCGCGAGCCTTCGGCCTGCTGCGTCAGGGCGGCCGTCGCCGTACGCAACGTATCGGAGAGGGCCTGCTGGGTCGTCGCGAGCTGGGTGCGAAAGCTGTCGATCTGCTCGTTCTGCGTGCGCGCCACGTCGCCCTGCTGCGCCAGCAAGGTCTGCTGGAAGGTCGCGAGTGAAGTCGCGAGCTCCTGGCGGGTGCCGGTCGAACTGCGCGCAACCTCGTCGCGCAGTTCCTTCTCGAGACGTTGCGAATCGCTGCGGATCAGCGCGTGCAGGTCGTCGCGCAGCCAAGTCGTGTCGTTGCGCGCATCGTTGCGGCGAAACACCGGCCACAAGGCCAGCCAAAGAGTCAGCAGCAGCACCAGCCCCAGCAGCAGGGGCACCAGCCATTCAGGAAGCATCCGGCGATTGTCGCAGCCTCGCGCGCGAGGCTGCCGTCAGTTGACCCGCCCGCGCACGAGCCGGCGTTCGACGAGGTCGAAACCCGCCTGGACCAACAGCGCCAGCACCGCAGCCGGCAGCGCGCCCGCGAGCATGGCGGCGTTGTCGTTCACTGCCAGGCCCGCGACGATTCGCTCGCCGAAACCTCCGGCCCCGATGAAGGCCGCGACGGTCGCGGTGCCCACGTTGATGACTGCGGCCGTCTTCACGCCGGCGAGCAAGGTCGGCAGCGCGAGCGGCAGCTCCACATGGCGCAGCCGCTGCATACGGGTCAGCCCGAGCGATGCCGCGGCCTGCGTGAGCCCCGTCGACACGCCGGTCAGCCCGGCATGCGTGTTGCGCACGATCGGCAGCAAGGCATAGAGGAACAGCGCGATCACGGCGGGCACGAAGCCGATGCCGCCGACCAGCGCGATCAGGAATGCGAGCAGCGCGAGCGACGGCACGGTCTGCAGCACGGCCACGCCGCCGAGCAGCCACGCAGCAAGCCGCGGCCATCGCCATGCCGCGATGCCGATCGGCACGCCGACCGCGATCGCTGCCGCGAGAGAGCCGAACACGAGCAGCAGGTGCTGCAGCGCGAGCTGGGCGAAGTCCGGCGCGAAGAGACGCTGCCAGAAGGTCCGTCGCTCGGCTGCCGAGGACGCCCCTTTGCGGCCCGCGACGAAGCGCTTTGCAACATCGGCGAAGCTGGCGCCGTCGAGTTCGACCTGCGCGTTCAGCGCAATCATGGCCTGGGCGTCGATCGCTCCTTCGAGGCGCTTGAGCGGGGCCGTGTTCACGGCCGTTCGCATCAGCAGCACGGCGTCGTAGCGCGGAAAGAACCCGAGATCGTCCTTCAGCACTCGCAGCTTGTAGCGGCCGACCTTGGCATCGGTCGTGTAGATGTCGATCAGGTCGACGCGACCATCCTTCACGGCGTCATACGCGAGGCCATGGTCGAGGCCCGCGGGCGCACTGAACGCGAGCTTGTAGGCGGCCTTCAGCGCTGGCCAGCCGTCGGCCCGCTCGAGGAACTCGTGCGAGAAGCCCAGCCTCAGCCCGGCCGCCTCAGCACGCAGCAGGTCCGAGATTCGCTCGATGTGCAGCGCCTCGGCGCGCGACTCGAGCATCGCCAACGCATACGTGTTGTTGAAGCCGAACGGAACCGCGGCCTTCAGGCCCCGCGGCGCAAGCCACTGGTTCAGCTCGTCCAGCGAAGGATTGGGGTGTGCCGGGTCGGGCGTGCGCTTGAGCAGTTCGCGCACGATGGTTCCTGTGTACTCCGGGTAGACGTCAACCGCGCCGCTCGCCAGCGCGGCCTCGAGAATGCCGGTGTTGCCGAGCCCCTGCTTGTGCTGCGCGGTCACGCCCTGCTGCTGCAGCGTCTCGCGCACGATCTCGCCGAGAACATAGGATTCGGTGAACCGCTTCGAGCCCACCACCACCGGCGCCTGCGCCAGGGCGCTGTTCGCAAGCAACACCGCGCCGATCATCAAGCAGGTCTTCCGCATGGCTCGGATTCTCTCAGCAAGGGCGGCGCTGCCCGGGCGAACGTAGGACGATTCCCACGTCGGTCCGGGATCGTCATGGGTGGATTCGGGCCTGGGCCTGCGGCAAACTGGCGAAGCCGGGGTTTGCCGCTTCACACGACGAGCCTCTGCAGATCACAATCCGGCCCAGACTTCCGTGCACTCATTCCAAGCCGCCGTCGCCGATGCAGCGCCGCTCATGACCGATCTGAAGGTTTTCATCGTCGAGGACAGCCCCGTCATCCGGGAGAACCTCGTCGGTGCCTTGGAAGAACTTGCGCCTATCCAAGTGGTGGGCACCGCCGAAGACGAGAGCTCGGCCGTGCGCTGGCTCACGGCGCGCGAGAACGAATGCGACCTGGTGATCGTCGACATCTTCCTGCGCGGCGGCTCCGGTCTCGGCGTGCTGCGCTCGGCGATGTCGTTGCACAAGCGCATGCAGTTGGTCGTGCTGAGCAACTATGCAACGCCCGACATGCGCCGCAAGTGCCTCGATCTCGGCGCGGCACGCGTGTTCGACAAGTCCAACGAGATCGACGCGCTGATCCTCTACTGCACGAGGCTGCAAGCCGGAGAGACCGGTGCCGGCGACCTGACCGGTCCGGCGCTCTGAGCCGCTGCGCGACGCGAACGGCCGCTACTGGATCAGGCCGTTCTTCAGCGCGTAATACGTCAGGTCGCTGTTCGACGAGAGGTTCATCTTCTCCATGACCCGGGTCCGATACGTGCTCACCGTCTTCACGCTCAGCGACATGCTGTCGGCCATGTGGCCGATCGTTTCGCCCTTCGCGAGCCGCAGGAACACCTGGAACTCGCGCTCCGAGAGCTGCTCATGAGGAGCCTTGTCACCGGCTCCCGACAGCCCGTCGGCCAGCAACTCGGCCACGCCTGCGGTGATGTACTTGCGGCCCCTGAACACGGTGCGGATCGCCTTCACGATCTCCTCCGGGTCGCACTCCTTGTTCAGGTACCCACTCGCCCCCTGGCGCAGCAGCGTGGTCGCATAGTGCTCTTCGGGAAAGCCGCTCAGGATCAATACCGGCAGGTCCGGCTCGCGCGCCTTGATCGCCGCCAGCGCGTCGACGCCGCTCTGGTCGGGCATCGACAGGTCCATCACGAGCACGTCGAGCTGCCCCTTGCGAACGATGTCGAGCGCCTCGCGGCCGTTGGAAGCCTCGGCAACGACGCTGATGTCGACCTGCTCCGACAGGAACTGGCGCAAGCCGGCTCGTACGATCGCATGGTCGTCGACGATGGCAACACGAATCATGGTGTGATCGCCCGAATGGTCTACTCGATTCACCAAGTTTAGGGGCTAGCGATGGCGTTGGAGATGATTTCGCGCTTCCGGGGCAGCCCGTTTGCATTCCCGCTGGCTGCACTCACGGCCCTCGCGATGTTCTTCATCAGCGAGACTTCGTACCAGCAAGCCACGGGTGCGCTCGACAACCTGGGCGAAATGGGCTCGGCACGCCTGTCGATCCTGGAGCTTCGCCGAGCCATGACCGACGCCGAGACCGGCCAGCGCGGCTATTTGCTCACCAATCGCAAGGAGTATCTCGAACCGTACAACCGAGCACTCTCCGAGGTCACCAAGGAGCTGGGTGCGCTCAACGCGTACTACGCCAACAACGCGGCGGCCCAGCCGCTGATGAAGCGCGTGACGCAGATCGTCGGCGAGAAGCTCTCCGAGATGAGCACGACGCTCGAGCTCTACGACCAGGGCAAGCAGGAAGCCTGGCATCAACTGCTACTGAGCAACATCGGCCAGGAGAAGATGGAAGCGCTTCGCATCCTCAGTGCCGACCTGGTCCGCCTCGAGACCTCGGCGATCGCCACGCGCCGCCAGGGCGTGTTCCAGACCCTGATGCTCAACCGCATCGGCGTCACCGCGATGACGGCGCTGAGCCTGCTCGCGCTGTTCATGTACCTGCGCCAGACCGCAGCGCTCGAACGCCAGCGCGACGGGCGCCAACGCGAGATCCAGGCGGAACGAGACAACCTCGAGCTCGTTGTCACGCGCCGCACGGCGCAGCTCACCGAGCTCGCGCAGCACTTGCAAACCGTTCGCGAGGACGAGCGCAGCCGCCTCGCCCGCGAACTGCACGACGAGCTCGGCGCGCTGCTGACGGCCGCCAAGCTCGACCTGGCGCGCATCAAGTCGCGCCTGGCTGCGAATGCGACACCGGAACTGGCCGAGCGGCTTGCCCACCTGAGCGACGCGCTGAACGGCGGTATCGCGCTGAAGCGTCGCATCATCGAAGACCTGCGGCCGTCGTCGCTGAACAATCTCGGGCTCATCGCGGCGCTCGACATCTTGCTGCGCGAGTTCGGCGAGCGCGCCGAGATCGAGGTGGTCAGCCGCCTCGAGCCGGTGCAGCTCACACCGTCGAAGCAGCTCACGGTGTATCGGCTCGTCCAGGAAGCACTGACCAACATCGGCAAGTACGCACGGGCCAGCCGCGTCGACGTCGCACTCGAGATGCGGGCCGGCCGCGCGATGGTCTCGGTGCGCGACAACGGCCAGGGCTTCGATCCGAACCAGCTGAGCACCACCTCGCATGGCCTGCTCGGCATGCGCTATCGCATCGAGGCCGAGGGCGGCCGCATGAACCTGACGACTGCGCCCGGCAAGGGCACGCTGATCGAGGCCACGCTGCCCGAAGGGGCTGCCGCGCCGTCTACCGCCGGGCAGGCAATCCCCGCGGCTTCACACGAAGTGCTGCCCGCCTGAGCCGCAGTGCGCCGAGGCGCGTGGACCGTCGGCAGCGTCCTACAGCCACACCCAGGCTGCGCCGACAACGCGTCGGCGACGCTCCCTATCGTGCGACTTCGCCGGCACGGCGAGACTTTGTCCATCGCATCGACCCCGGTGCGATTTCACCGATACACCGAGGAGATCCCGACATGTTGCACTACGCCGTTGTCTTTTTTGTCATTGCGCTGATCGCTGCGCTGTTCGGCTTCGGCGGCATCGCAGCCGGCGCCGCAGGCATCGCAAAGATCCTGTTCGTTCTGTTCGCCATCCTGGCCGTCGCCAGCTTCCTGTTCGGGCTGATCAAACGCTGACGTCGCTCGCGGTCCAGCCCCGGTGCGGCGTTTCGCCATTTCATCGAGCCCCTGAAGGAATTCATCATGACCATCACGACCGGAAACACCATGACCCCGAAGCCTCTGGGCCAACAGGCTGCGGGCCTTGCCGACCAAGCCGCCGACAGCGCCACCTCGGCCATCCGCTCCACACAGCACGTCGCCAATGAAGCATTCGACCGCCTGTCTGACAAGGTCGAGGATGCACGCAGCCGCACGGCGCCGCTTCTGGACCGGTTGACCACGCAAGCCGAAACAGCAGCCAGACGCGGTGTGGACGCAGTTCGCGACACCTCTGCGCAATTGCGCGAGCGCGCACTGCTCGCCTCCGACACCACCGTCGGCTACATCCGCAACGAGCCCGTCAAGTCGATGCTGATCGCCGCGGCGACCGGTGCGGCACTGATGGCACTGATCGGCCTGTTGAGCCGCTCACGCCGAGATTGAAGGATCGAGAGCCAAGAACCCGCACGAACCTCCAACGACCCCTCGCCGTCCTCCGCCTTCGGCGGAACAAACGGCCGGTCTCCCTCCGGTGGGGTCTTTCAAGGCGCGCTTCGGCGCGCCTTCTTTTTTGTCGAACCGGATTACAGCTGAGATGCCAGTGCGGACGAAGCCCACTCTGCGAACCTCTCACGCAGCGGACGCTCGCGCCACTGCTCGAAGGAGATCGGCCGGGACTTCGCGAGGTCTTCTTCGAAGATGCGCGTCTGCTCTTGCGCGAAGTCCTTGTCGAAGATGTTCAGCGTCGCCTCGTCATTGAGCCTGAACGATCGATTGTCGAAGTTGGTCGAACCGACCGACACGAGCAGCTTGTCGACGATCATCACCTTGCAGTGATACATGGTGGGCTCGTACTCGGCGATCACCGCGCCGGCCGACAACAGGCTGCCCCAGCGGGCACGAGACGCGCTTCTGACGGTTTCGCTGTCGGTGTGCTCCCCGGGCACCACCACCCGGATTCGCACGCCGCGCCGGATCGCGGCCTGCAGCGCACGCAAGGTGAGCTCGTCGGGAATGAAATAGGCCGCCGACAGATCGATCGAGCGGGTCGCGGCGGTGATCGTCAGCAGGTACATCAGCTGCATACTCTCGCTGCCGCCGCTCGGCGAACTGCTGAACATCTGCGCGGAGTGGGTGCCCAACCCGTTCAATAGCGGGAAATACCTCGGTCCGTGCAGCACGTCGCCCGTCACCTTGATCCAGTTGTCGAGGAACACGGCCTGGAGTTGGGCGACCACGGGCCCCTCGATCCGAAAGTGCGTGTCGCGCCAGTGCGCCGGATCCTGTGCCTTCCCGGTCCATTCCGGGGCGATGCCCACGCCGCCAGTGAAACCCACGCGACCGTCCACCACCAGCAGCTTGCGATGGGTCCGGTTGTTGAGCCGTCCCAGGTGCGACCAATGCGGAGGATGAAACTTCCTGATCTGCACACCAGCCGCGCTCATCTCGTCGAGCATCGACTGCTCCATCTTCGCGCTGCCGACCCAGTCGAGCAGAACGTGGACCTTCACCCCGGCGCGTGAACGCTCCGACAGCGCATCGGCGAACGCACGCCCGATGTCTCCAGACCAGTAGATGTAGGTCTCGAACGTGATCGACTCGCGCGCGCCACGAATGGAGGCGAGCATGCTCGGAAAGATCTCGTCGCCGTTGCGCAGCACCTGCGCGAGGTTGCCCTCGACGAACGGCGGACCGAGCAGCACGCCGAGCTCGCGGGCGAACCGCGGGTCATCGAGCGCATAGGCAGCGTCGATATGCCGCTCGATCTTCTTCTCGCCTCCCACGAAGTTGGAGGCCAGCACAGCCGCCATGATCGTCAGCGGAACAGCCAGGCCGACCACCCACACCACCCGGACACGCTTCATTTGTCCGCCCGATTCGCCCGGTCGATCTGCCTGGCGAGCTGCTCGGGTCGGGTTGCCTTCTCGAGCACCTTCACGTCGGGATCCTCGCAGTCCTCGATCCCCAGGTGCTTGCCGATCTGCACCAGCAGATTGAGCACCTTGGTGTTCTCCTGTTCGGTGAGCAGGTTGATCTGCAGGTCGAGCTGATTTCGCCTCTCGCTCACCGTCGAGGCCATGTTCTGGCTCATCAGGATGAAGGCCGACAGGAAGATCGCTTCCAGCGAGACGACGAGCGTGAGGAACGTGAAGGGGAACGGGTCGAAGTGCCGGGTCGGGGCCACGGTGTTCGCAATGATCCAGCCCGCGAACCACAGCACGTGAAGCCAAATGAATGCCGAACTCCCCACGAACCGTTCAATCTTGGCGGCCAGCCTGTCGGTTGCAGACTGCGGGTGCAGCGCCTTGACGTCGAGGCGGCGGATTGCCTCCACGTTGGTCTTGAGCAGCTCTTCGATGGAGCTCGCAGAGTGGTAGGCGTCCCCCTGGTGCTGGCTCGGCGAGTGATGTCGCATCGAACTCGCTCAACGGCGCCGGCTGATGATGTCGATCAGCGTGTCCAGCTCGACGGGCTTCACCAAGTGGATGTCGAACCCGGCTTCCCGCGACTTGCGAACGTCGTCCTTCTGCCCCCACCCGCTCAGCGCGATGAGCAGCACGTCGGCACCTCCGGGCTGTGCTCGGATCCAGCGCGCCACGTCGTGGCCGCTGCGCTTGGGCAGCCCGATGTCCAACAGGACGATCGACGGCTTCTCGCTGCCGACCTTGGCGATGGCTTCGTCGCCATCGTGAGCGACCAGGGCGTCATGCCCCAGCATCGACAGCAGCTCGGCCGTGCTGCCGGCGATGTCGCGGTTGTCGTCGACGATGAGGATCCTGCGCCGCGGGCCTTGCGCAGAGGCGGTCGCCGCCCCCGCTGTCGCGGCCCCGCATCGACCGCGCACCAGCGGAATCCGGACCGTGAACACGCATCCCCGGCCGGGGCCGTCGCTCTGGGCGACCACCTTGCCGGCATGCATCTCCACCAGATGCTTGACCAGCGTCAGCCCGATGCCCAGACCGCCCTGTGAGCGCGACAGCGTGTGATCGACCTGCGTGAACATGTCGAATACCCTGGGCAGCATATGCGCCGCCAGGCCCACCCCGTCGTCCTTCACGCTGATGACGGCCTCGTCGCCCTCGCAGCGCACGCCGACCTCGATGTGCCCGCCTTCCGGCGTGTACTTGGCGGCGTTGTTGAGCAGGTTGGCCACGACCTGGCCCAGCCGCGTCGGGTCTGCGTTGACGATCGCCGCCTGCGCGTGCGGCAGATGCAGCGTGAGCGTGTGCCGGCCCGCATCGATGAGAGGCTTGCTGGTCTCGACCGCTGCGCGCACGACCGCAGCGACATCCACATCGACCTTGCGCAGTTCGACCTTGCCCTGGCTGATGCGATTGACGTCCAGCAGATCGTCGACCAGATGCACGAGCTGGCCGAGCTGCCGCTCGATGATGCCGCGCGCGTTCTCGAGCGCGGCGGCGTCCTTCGTCAGCCGCATGATCTGCAGTGCGTTGCTGATCGGCGCGAGCGGATTGCGCAGCTCGTGCGCGAGCGTGGCAAGAAACTCGTCCTTGCGCCGGTCGGTGTTGCGCAACGACTCCTCGGCGATCTTTCGCCCCGTCACGTCGCTGACGATACCGACGAGCCGGGCGGCCCCGTCAACGGCATAGAAGCTGCCGTGCGCCTCGATCCAGTGGACGCTGCGGTCGGGCCACACGACCCGCGATTCGAAGTGCAGGTCTTCGCCGAAACGCCGGCTGTCCTCGAACGCGCCCTCGACCGCAGCCCGATCCTCCGGATGCACGTGATCGAGCATCGTGGCAAGTGTCCATCCCTGCGGCACCTGCGCGTAGCCGAAACAGCTGGCATGCCGGTGCGACGACTTGATGGCTTCGCTGCCGAGCTCGAGCACCCACTCGCCGATCTGCGCGCTGTCCAGGATGAATTGGAGCTGCGCCTGGTTGCGCCTGAGGGTCTGGTCGGCCGTCTCCCGCTCGGTGATGTCGGAGGCGATCGACAACACGGACTCCACCGAACCATCTCCCGCCAGTTCGGGAATCAGGCGCGCCTCGAAAATCCGCGTCGATCCGGTGAGCGTCTGGAACTCGAACTTGATGTTCCCCGGCTGCTCCGTCGCGAAGACCTGCTGCAGCGCCGTATTCCACGTTGCACACAGCTCGTCCGACATCCCGAGCTCGGCGTTGGTCTTGCCGACGTAGGCAGTCGGCGCCAGCCCGGTGTAAGACGTGATCACCGGACTCACGTACAGATGACGCAGCTCCCTGTCCATCCGCGCAAAGACGTCCGGAGCATTCTCGACCAGCGTCGCGAACTGTCGCTCCCTGCGCGCGATCTCTTCCGATGCCGAGCGTATGGTCTGCTCGGCCCGGATGCGCTCGCTCACGTCGCGAATCACGGCCAGAGAACCGATCTGCTCGCCGCTCCCGTCGCGCAGAGGCGAGACCGTGCTCTCCACCTGGATCGACACGCCGTCCAGGCGGTGATGGACCGAGAAGGTTCGGGTCGACTGCGGGGAGTGCGTCGGCGCGCGATGGCCGACGGCGTCCGCCGCAGGCAGTTCATTCCTGTACAGGCTCGAGGTCGGCCGGCCCAGGAAGTCCGACGCGTCAATGCCGTATTGGCGCTCGGCCGCGGCGTTCATGAAGATGATCCGATCGTCGAGGTCGAACGCCAGGACCGCATCGTCCATCTGCGCCAGCACGTCCTTGCGCAGCCGATTGCTCGCATCGGTTGCGCTTTCGAGCGTGTAGATCTCGTTCTCCACGACCAGCGCGTCGACGTCGCCGCGCCGGATCGCCTGCAGCGTCTCCTCCGCCTCTTGAAGACGCAGCTGCAGATACTCGTTCTGCGCGCGCAGCGAAGCCGCGTAGTCGTCGTCGAAGCTGGGCTTGGCGCTCACGCTTTCTCCGCACCGAGCCCGCCAGGAGCCGCTGATGCTCCCAGCGCGCTCGCGATGCCGGGGCTGTTGGACAGGTCGCCGATGAAACGGCGCTTGGGCAGCGGCGTAGCGCGCACGAGCGTCGGCGATGCGATCACCTCGTCGGCAGTGGCGCGCTCGATGTGATCGGCGATGTTGTACACATCCAGGCGATAGCGCCCCGAAAGATGCTCCTCGCAAAGCCGCCGGGTGTTCGCGATCGCGCGGGAGGAAGAAGGAGTTCCCATCGTCACGTACAGGCGAAAAGTGAATTCATCGGCCGCCTCTGCAGGCGTCGTGTTGTGGGCCGCATGTCCGGATTTCATTCGCGGCGAACCGGTTGCACATCGAGTCCGACGAGAACGCGTTCCTGGTTCGACAGGTCGCCGATGATCTTGCGGATCGGCTCCGGGAACTTTCGCACCAGGGTCGGCACCGCGAGGATCTGGTCACCGGCTGCGAGCTGCGGATTGACCAGCAGATCGACGATCTCGATGCTGTAGCGCCCCGCCAAGTGGGTTTCGCAAAGATTCTTCAGGTTTTCCAGCGCCGCGACGGACCGCGCGGTCTTGCCCGCGACATACAGCTTCAGCTGCCACTCGGGCTTGGCCCTCGTGGTGACGCGCTTCACACTCTCAAGGTTGCTCAACGACCTCATACCCCGCTCCGCTTCGTCTTGTCCAAGTTCGGCAACCCCGCTCCCGCGGCCAGGATGGTCTTGTTTCGTGCCGCTGACCGTTCTGCAACAAAGCGTTCGCTGGCGATCGCGAACTCGACGTCGCTGCGCCGCTCGTCCTCCTGCGCATTGAGCGCGGCGATCTGCGCATCGACCGCCTCGCGCCGACGCTCCAGCGCCCTCAGACGCCGCTGATGGTCCTGGTCCAGCAGTTCGCTTGCCGCCTCCTCCTGCGCCGCCTGCGCGAGGCGAGCGGTCCCGGTCAGCACGCGGTCGCCCGAAAGATAGACGTCGATCAGGTCGACTCCCCTGTTGCCGAAGACGAACTCGCGCACCCGGTTGGAATGCGGCATGCCACGAGACTTCAGCACCTGCAGCGTCCTCGTGCGCTCGCCGTTGAAGGCGACGTTCGAGAGCAGCAGCCAGCTGTCCATCAGCGAGGACACGCCCACCTCCGAGTCCGCAAGTGGCATTGACGTCTCGGTCGTCAGGCTGGTCAATAGCGCAGTCGTGTTCTCCATCTTCAGAAAGTCGATCAGCCGCATGAGCGTCGGTTTCACGCTCGCATCGTCGGCATGCATCGAGAGGTTGCTGATCGGATCCACGACGACGACTGCCGGTCTGAACTCGCGCACCAGCTCGTACATCTGCACCAGATGCTGCTCCAGCCCGTGCAGCGTCGGGCGAGTCGCGTGCACTTGCAACAGCCCTTCGCGCACCCAGCGCATCAGATCGATGCCAACCGAGCGCATGTTCCTGAGGAGCTGGCTCTGCGATTCCTCGTAGGAGAACAACAATGCCCGCTCGCCCCTCTTGCACGCAGCGTCGGCGAAACTCGCCGCGATGGTGCTCTTGCCCGTCCCGGGCGCGCCCGAAACGAGTATCGAGCTGCCACGGTACGGGCCCCGTCCGTCCAGCATTGCGTCCAGGCCTGCGATGCCCGTGGAGATGCGCTCCTTCGTGACCTGATGGTCGAGCCGCAGCGACGTGATCGGAAGAACCGACAAGCCGTGCGAGCCGATCAGGAACGGGTACTCGTTCGTGCCGTGGGCCGAGCCGCGGTACTTGACGACGCGCAATCGCCGCGTCGACACCTGGTCCGAGATGCGATGGTCGAGCAGGATCACGCAGTCCGCCACATACTCCTCGAGACCGTAGCGGGTGAGCGTTCTCTCTCCTCGCTCGCCGGTGATCAGCGCCGTCACGCCCTTGTCCTTCAGCCATCTGAACAGACGCCTCAGTTCGGCCCGCAGGACGGCGTGATTCGGCACCCCGGCGAACAGCGCCTCGACGGTATCCAGCACCACTCGCTTTGCGCCTATCGTGTCGATCGCATGGCCGAGCCGGATGAACAGGCCCTCGAGGTCGTACTCACCCGTTTCTTCAATTTCGCTGCGCTCCACGCGAACGTAGTCGAGCGAGATTTTCTTCTGTCGCTGCAGCTTTGCGAGGTCGAATCCGAGCGACTGCATGTTCTCGCTCAATTCCTTGGCCGTCTCTTCGAACGTCATGAAGACACCCGGCTCGCCGAATTGCAGCGCGCCGCGGATCAGGAACTCGGCGGCAAGCATCGTCTTCCCGCAGCCGGCAGCGCCGCACACGAGCGTCGGTCGCCCGCGCGGCAGTCCGCCTTCGGTGATCTCGTCGAGGCCGATGATTCCCGTCGCGGCCTTGTGCAATGCGAGCGCCGGTTCGCTCGGTTTCTTCTTGGCGGCTGGCATGTGGATGGGCCCCGTTTGGGCCGAAGTCCGTGCGACGTCGCACCGTTGCAGGATAGCCAGCGAGGCAAGAAAGAGTTGCAGGCGTTGCGGTGCGAGCAGGATGCGCAAACCGCCTGTTCATGCGTCGGACCTTTCCTACGAGGCCCAACGAGTGTGGGGCGCAGCACATAATGAATCGGCACGCAGGAACCGCAGCCAGTGAATGCTCCAGACCATCTCAAGGACTTCAGCGCCGAGGAACGGTACAGGCTGCTCGTCGATTCGGTTGTCGACTACGCCCTCTACATGCTCGACACCGACGGGTTCGTGGTCAGCTGGAACGTCGGCGCGCAACGCCTGAAGGGCTACTCCCAGCAAGAGATCGTCGGCCGGCACTTTTCGCTGTTCTATCCCGAAGAGGACGTGCGCCGGGGACTGCCCGCGCGCACGCTGCAGGTGGCAAGGCAGGACGGGCGCTTCGAGGCCGAAGGCTGGCGCGTGCGCAAGAACGGCGAGCGCTTCTGGGCCCACGTGATCGTCGACCCGGTCCTCTCGCCCGCCGGGCACTTGCTGGGTTTTGCGAAGGTCACACGCGACCTCACCGAGCGCCGGCGTGCCGAGGAGTCACTGCGCCGCAGCGAAGAGCAGTTTCGCCTGCTCGTGCAGGGCGTGACCGACTACGCCCTGTACATGCTCGACCCGAGCGGCATCGTGACGAGCTGGAATGCCGGAGCGCAGCGGATCAAGGGCTACGCGCCCGAAGAGGTGATCGGCACGCACTTCTCTCGCTTCTACCGGGCGCAGGACAACGCCAACGGCCTGCCTGCCATTGCGCTGGCCACGGCCGCCGCCGAGGGCCGCTTCGAAAGCGAAGGCTGGCGCGTGCGCAAGGACGGCACGGAGTTCCGGGCGAACGTCGTCGTCGATCCGATCCGGGGCTCCGATGGCGAGATCATCGGTTTCGCCAAGATCACGCGCGATGTCACCGAAAAACACGAGGCCGAACTCGCGCTGGAACGTGCACGGGAGGCACTGTTCCAGTCGCAGAAGCTCGATGCGATCGGCCAACTCACCGGCGGCGTCGCGCACGACTTCAACAACCTTCTGATGGTGATCCTGACGAGCCTCGAGTTGATCCGCCGACGCGTGGCGGACGACGAAGGCCTGATACGGCTCGTCAACAACGCCATGCAAGGCGCCAGGCGAGGCGCGACGCTGACACAGCGCATGCTGGCCTTCGCGCGCCGCCAGGAGCTCAAGCCCGTCGCGGTGGACGTCGCCGCGCTGGTGCTCGGCATGCGCGACCTGCTCGAGCGCTCGCTGGGCCCGACGATTCACCTGGAGACCGAGTTTCCGGATGAACTGCGCTCCGTGCTGATCGACGCCAATCAGTTGGAGCTCGCCATCCTGAATCTTGCGGTCAACGCGCGCGACGCGATGCCACAAGGGGGAACATTGCGCATGTTCGCGCAGCTCGAGTCCGTCGCAGAAGGGTCCGACTCGCTGGCGGCGGGCTCGTACGTCCGCCTGTCGATCGTCGACAGCGGCTTCGGCATGGACGCGGATACCCTCGCGCACGCGACCGAGCCCTTCTTCACGACGAAGGGCGCGGGCAAAGGCACCGGCCTCGGCCTGCCCATGGTGCACGGGCTCGCAGCGCAGTCCGGCGGCCGCTTGCGCCTGGCCAGCACCGTCGGCGTCGGCACGACCGTCGAGTTGTGGTTGCCGGCGGCACAGACGGATGCCGGCGCGGCGGATTGCGCTGCGGACGAAGACGCGGCGCGGGCGCCTTCAATGCTCATCGTCGCGGTCGACGACGATGCGCTGGTCCTGGAGGGCACGATCTCGATGCTCCAGGACCTTGGGCACCGAGTGCTGCCGGCGAGCTCCGGACCCCAAGCGCTTGATGTGGTGATGAACGAACCCGGCGTGTCGCTGGTGATCACCGACCAGATGATGCCCGGCATGACTGGCGCAGACCTCATCGAGCGCCTCGCTGCGGTGCGCCCGCGGATCCCGGCGATCCTCGCCACGGGTTTCGGCGAGGTGCCACCCGATCTCGACCGGATGGCTCTGCGACTCTCCAAACCTTACGACCAGAACCAGCTCGCCGCCGCGATCCGGCGGGTCTTCGCAAGCAGCGTCTCCCGACGCGTGGCTTGAATTGAGAGCACACAGGGCGTGCGGGCGCCACCAACAACGGTGACAACAAGACTTCGGCATCGCGAAGCCCGCTGCGACGTGAATCGCGCCAGCCGATCGATCTCGATGAAGTCTTGCAGACACTCGCCGCACTCGCGTAGTGCGGAAGATCATGTGTGATTTGACACGTCGTCCCCCTCGGGTCCGTGGCAGGATGTGTTTTGACAAGTTTTCAGGGAAGATGCCTTGAGCGAGAACGATGTTCGTGTGCTGGTGGTCGACGACGTCGAAGACGCAGCAAAGTCGCTCGCACTGGTGCTCTCGTTGAACGGCTACGTTGCCCGCACCGCCGGCGATGGCGCGAGTGCAATTGAAGTGACCGAAGAGTTCCTTCCGCACTGCATCCTCCTCGACGTGAACATGCCCGGCATCGACGGCCTGGAGCTCACGCGCAGGCTGCGCACGAGCTACGGCGACGACATCGTGCTGGTGGCCGTCACGGGGGGCAGCGCCGATCAGGCCCGGGTTGCGGGAACGTTCGAACTCGTCGACCACTATCTCGCCAAGCCGATCGACATGGCCAAGCTGGAAAAGATCCTGCCAAAGCGACCCGCCTGAACGAGTCGTTACACCGGCACATCTCGCAACAGCAGGACACGTCCTACACCGTACGGTGCGTCGAACCGACAGACGCCGATGCGAGCCATTCGTAACATCAAGCGAACGCATCGATACACAGCGTCGCGGTTACGCGCGACGCTGCAAAACACCACGGAGTCGTCGAATGAATGCCCGCGTCTTGCCCTCCCCTCGCTGGAGCACGTCTTCGTTCTCGCACGCTGCCGACACGTCGCCGATGGAGCTGAACGATCTCGGCGCCCACCTCGCACGCTGCAGAGGCTGCCGCAGCCGCTGGTTCGCATTGCAGTGCGTGAACGATGCGCTGCACGATTTCGTCGCACGTCGCTTCGTGACGACGCTCGTCGTGGCCGCCGTGGTGATCGGCATCGGTACGTTCGCACTGTGACGAATGGCGTCGAACGAACTGCAGCGCCTCTGCCCGGGCGCTGCGCCGGAGCTCCTGGCCCTGCTGGACCCGCGACGCGGGCCTGTTGAACCGCCAAACCGTTCCGAGATCTTCGGTCGCGAACGCTTCGCGCAGCACGGGCGCAGCCTTGCCGCGACCCATCACGCCGACGCGGCACGCTCGCGCAAGGCCACCTTCTTTCCGCGCCTGCGCGAGAACGTGCGCGTGCTGCGCGAAGCGCATCGCTACATCGGGGCGCAGGCCAAGACCGGCTACGACGTCAGCCCGGCAGCCGAATGGCTGCTCGACAACTTCCACCTGATCGAAGCCCAGCTCAAGGAAATCCACGACGGGCTCCCGCGCCGCTACTACCGCGATCTGCCGCTGCTGACCGACGAGCCCCTCGCCGGGCTGCCCCGCGTCTACAGCGTGGCCTGGGCCTTCGTCGCCCACACCGACGGCGCATTCGACGAGGCGCTGTTGACGAGCTTCCTGCAGGCGTATCAGAGCGAACGTGAGCTCTCGCTCGGCGAGCTGTGGGCGCTGCCGACGACCTTGCGCGTCGTGCTGGTCGAGAACCTGCGTCGCCTTTCAGAGCGTGTGGCCACCAACAAGGCTGCGCGCGCGCTCGCGAACCTGTGCTGCGATCGCATCGACGAGCAGGGCCCGATCGAACTCGACGCAGTGCTCGCGCTGGTCGAGCGGCGCGGCGCGGCGCGAACGTTTCTCTCGCAGATCGCGCAGCGCATGCAAGACCCGCGCAACGCCGCGCAGCTGCGCATGCGCGAATGGCTGCATCGCGTGATGCCCGATGTCGCGCAGGTGCAGACACAGCAACCCGCCGAACAGGCGGCCGACAACCTCAGCGTCAGCAACGCGATCGGCTCGCTGCGCCTGATCGGCAACGCCGACTGGCCGGAGATCGTCTCGCGCACGAGCACGACGATGCAGTTGCTGCTGAGCCTGCCAGCCTTCGAGGCCGAGAGCGACGACACCCGCAACGCGACGCTGCACGAGATCGAGCGCCTGGCCCGGCGCAGCGGCCGCAGCGAGACCGTCATCGCGCGCACGCTGTTCGAGTTGACCCATCGCGATGCCGCCGATCCGGCCCGCGCCGCGCCGAGCCACTGGTTGCACGGCCCCGGACGGGCTGAGCTGGTCGAGAGTTTCGGCCTGGACGAGCGCGGGCGTCGTTTCGCGCGAGCATGCCTTCGGCACGCAGCGCTGCCCGCCTACCTCGGCACGATCGCTGCCGGCACCGCCGGCGTGGTGGCGTGGCTTCTGTTGCAGCACAGCGCTGCGCTGCCGGGTGCCGCATTGCCGAGTGCCGACGCGCCGCTCTGGATCGCGCTGCTGACCGCGGTGCTGATGCTGTTCCCGACATCGGAGGCGGTGGTTGCGCTCGTCAACCGGCTGATCAGCGAGTCGGTCAAGCCCGTGCGGCTGCCGCGGCTGGCGTTCGCGCACGGCATCCCGGCCGAGCACCGCGTGATCGTGGTGATTCCCGGGTTGCTGACGAGCCCCACGGCGGCGACCGAACTCGCGCATCGGCTCGAACAGCACTATCTCGCGAACCCGGAGGCGAATGCGCAATTTGCGCTCCTGACCGATTGGGCCGACGCCCCGACACAGGCGCTGCCGAGCGACGGACCGGTTCTCGACGCGGCGGCCCGCCACGTCGGCGAGCTGAACATGCGCCATCCGGTCGCCGAGGGCCGCGCGGCGCGCTTCCTCGTGCTGCATCGCGAGCGTCGATACAGCCGCACCGAGCGGCGCTGGATCGGCTGGGAGCGCAAGCGCGGCAAGCTCGAGCAGCTGATCGATCTGCTCGTCGAGCCCGAGGCGGCCGACGCCGCGCGGGCGTTCATCGATCTGGGCGTGCTCTCGCGCGTCGAGGCTCATACCCGCTACGTCGTCACGCTCGACGGCGACACGCAGCTTCCGCCCAGCCGCCTGCGCGAACTGGTCGGCGTGGCCGCACACCCGCACAACGAACCTCAGGTCGATGCGCAACGGCGCTGCGTGCGCCGCGGCTACGGCATCCTGCAGCCGAGAGTCGTCACGCCGCTGCCGTCGCCGGAGAACATCACTGCCTACCACTGGCTGTTCGCGGGCCAGTGTGGCATCGACCCCTACAGCGCGGCGAGCTCCGAGGTCTACCAGGACGTGTTCGGCGAAGGCACGTTCACGGGCAAGGGCCTGCTGAACGTGCAGGCGATGCACAAGGTGCTCGGGAGACGGTTGCCCGACGGGCGCGTGCTGAGCCACGACCTGCTCGAAGGCTCGCTCGCGCGGTGCGCCGCGGTGACCGACATCACGGTCGTCGAAGATGCGCCCTTCCATGCCGATGTCGCCGCGTCGCGGGTTCACCGCTGGACCCGCGGCGACTGGCAATTGCTGCCGTTCATGCTGCGAGCGGGCCGGTATCCGACGCGGGCCATCAACCGCTGGAAGATGTTCGACAACCTGCGCCGTTCGCTGGTGGCGCCGATGTCGCTCGCGCTGATGCTGCTCGCGCTCGGCACAGGCGTCGTCTCGCCTTGGACCGCGCTCGTGTTGATCGGTGCCGCGTTCATCGCGGGACCGTTGATGGGGTCGGTGGCCGCGTTCGCGCCGAGCCGTGACGAGATCGCGATGCGGAGATTCTTCGCCGAGGCGAGCGTCGACCTGTTGCGCGCACTGCTGAGCGGCGCATGGTTGCTCGCGCAGCTGCTTCAGCACTCGCTGATGAATCTCGATGCGGTGCTGCGCGCGCTCTACCGCATGACGCTCAGCAAGCGACACCTGCTCGAGTGGACCACCGCTGCATCCGCGCAGGCGAATGCCTCGACCCGCCTCGGCGCGATCGCACGCAAGCACTGGGCTGTGCCGCCTGTAGCGATTGCCTTGCTGGCCGGGCTCTGGTGGGCGGGCTCGCCGACGCCCGTGCTCGCGGCGGCGCTGTGCATCGTCTGGGGTGCGGCGCCCATCTGGACCTGGTGGGTCAGCCGCCCCCGTCCGAAGCGCCGCGACGCCTCGCTGCCGCTTGCCGACCAGGCCTATCTCGAGGGCATGGCGCGCGACACCTGGCGCCTGTTCGAACGCTGCGTCGGCGCCGAGGACAACCACCTTCCGCCCGACAATCTCCAGCTGACGCCGCACGCGATGGTTGCGCATCGCACCTCGCCGACCAACATCGGCCTGTACCTGCTCAGCGCCGCGTGCGCGCGGCGATTCGGGTGGATCGGCACGCAGGAGCTGCTGCAGCGCGCCGAGGCCACGCTCGAGACGCTGGCCGAGCTGCCACGTCATCGCGGCCACTTCCTGAACTGGTACGACACACAGCGTGCGGTGCCGCTGCTGCCGATGTATGTGTCGACGGTCGACAGCGGCAACCTGAGCGGTCACCTGCTCGCGCTCGCGCAGGCGTGCATCGAATTTGCCGGCGCGCCGTACGACGAAGCGCCGGTGCGGCGTGCGCTCGCCATCGGTGTGCAACGCATCGCCGCGCTCCGCTCGGCCGCGCCCGCGCTCGCGTCCGATGGCGCGATCGTTCGCCTGCTCGCGCTGAGCGACCCGCTGCGCGACGCCCGCATCCGGCCCGACGCATTGCAGGCGCTGCTGCGGGCAGCGAGAGATGAGCTGAAGCAGGTCCTGCCCGATGTCGATGCGCCCGGCGCATACGGCGCTACCGAGCGCTTCGGCTGGTGCCTGGCCGACCACATCGCCACCTTGCACAGCGCGCTGCTCGACCAGCGCTGCGAGCAGTCGATCGCCCGCGGCGAGACGCCACCCCGAGGCGATCCGAGCAAGCGCCTGCTCGGCCTGTCCACACGCTGCCGTCGGCTTGCGTGGGAGGCCGATTTCGCGTTCCTGTATCACCGCAAGCGCCAGCTGTTCCACATCGGCTACCGGGTCGCGGAGCAGCAGCTCGACACGAGCTTCTACGACCTGCTCGCCTCGGAGTCGCGCCTGACCAGCGTGCTCGCGATCGCCAAGGGCGATGTGCCGGTGTCGCACTGGGCGGCGCTCGGCAGGCCGTTCTATGCGGTCGGCGCGCACACCGCGCTGCGCTCGTGGTCGGGCTCGATGTTCGAGTACCTGATGCCGTCGATGGTGCTGGACGAGCCGCACGGCAGCGTGTTGCGCGACGCCTGCTGCGCATGCCTGCGCGAGCAGATCGACTTCGCGCGCCAGCACCGCGTGCCCTGGGGAATCTCCGAATCGGCCTATGCGGCGAGCGATCACACGCTCGCGTACCAGTACGCCCCGCAAGGCGTGCCCCGCCTCGCGCTGCGGCGAACGCCGGCTGACGAACTGGTGATCGCGCCCTATGCCACGGCGCTGGCGGCGCAGATCGCACCGCACGGCGCGGTGGCGAACTTCACGCGGCTTGAAGCACTGCGCGCACGCGGTCGCTACGGCTTCATCGACGCGCTCGACTTCACGCCCAGCCGGCAGGCCGAGGCCGAAGGCGTGAGCCGGGTCGAGACTTTCATGGCACATCACCAGGGCATGACGATCGTGTCGCTGGCCAACGTGCTGCTCGACAACGCGCCGCGGCGCTGGAGCATGGCCAACCCGCACATCGAGGCGGTCACCTCGCTGCTGCACGAGCGCGCCCCGCGCGAAGTCTCGGTATTGCTCGAGCCTCCGCCCGAGGCGCCGCTGGCGCATCGCGAGCGGCGAGGAACCGGCCTCGTGCGCGAGATCGTCCCGGGTGTGGCGGCACTGGCGCCGACCCATCTGCTCTCCAATGGGCGCTACAACGTCGCGCTGCGGCCGAACGGTGCCGGCTGGAGCCGATGGGGCAACGTCGGCATCACGCGCAGCCGCGACGATCTGCTGCGCGATGCGTACGGCAGCTTCTTCCACCTGCGCTGGGACCGTCAGCCGCAAGCCGTGTCGATCACGCAGCATCCGGCGCCCGACCCGTCCGCTCACTATCAGTGCAACTTCCACGCCGACCGCGTGTGCTTCGACGCGCGCTGGCCCGAGATCCAGGCGCACACGACGGTCTGGGTCAGCCCCGAAGACGACATCGAGTTTCGCGAGATCGAGCTGCGCAACCTGAGCGATCGGCCGATCGAGCTGGAGCTGATGTCGGCATTCCAGATCACGCTGGCCGAGCCGCGCGCCGACGAAGCGCACCCGGCGTTCTCGAACCTGTTCTTGCGAGCACAGTGGCGGCCTGCGCAGCACGCGGTGGTGTGGGAGCGCAAACCGCGCCTGCCCACCGAAGCCGGGCTGCGGGCCGCGCACTTCCTTGTCGACCCCGGCCGCTCCAGCGAGCAGCTGCGATCGATCGGCGTGCAGGCCGATCGCGGCGGCTGGCTCGGCCGCAATCGCGACGCGAGCCGGCCGCTCGGCAAGTTCGACGCCGCCCCCACCGGCGACCCGACGGTGCTCGATACCGGTCTCGACCCGGTGAGCGCGCTGTGTGTCGGCGTCTCGCTCGCCCCGCGTTCAGTGCTGCATCTGGTGTTCTGCACCGCCGCGAGCGACAACGCGGCGACGCTCGACGCGGTGATCGACAAGTACCGGCAGCATGGCCCGGTCGAACGCGCGTCGCTCATGTCGGCCACGCTCGCCCGCATTCGCCTGCGCGAGCTGCGCATCGGTGCCGAGACCTTCGCGGCGATCCAGTCGCTGACGACGGCTCTGGTGACGACCGTCACACGCGCGGCGGCGGCCGATGCCGCGGAGGCCGACGCGTCCAGCCCGGGGGCCAGCGCGCCTCGCTTGTCCGCCTGCGATCGGCGCACGCTGTGGCGATTCGGCATCTCGGGCGATCGGCCGATCGTGCTCGTCTCTGCCGGCGTCGCGCAAGGGCTCGGCCTGGTGCGCGCGCTGACGCAAGCGCTGCGAGTGTGGGCCTGGGGCGGCGTCGCGTGCGACCTGGTCGTCGTCAACGCCGAACCCAGCTCTTACCTGATGGCACTGCAGCGCGAGCTGACGGCCCTGCGCGACAGCCAGGCAGCCGAAGGTGCTTCAGGCAACGCCGGTGCCGCCGGCACGAGCTTTCAGCTCCTGCGCCGCGATGAGCTCTCGGAGCTCGAGATGGCCACGCTGCATGCCTTCGCGCGGATCCACATCAACGCCGACGGCCGCCCGCTCACGCACCACGTGCAGGAGTGGATGGACGCCCACGAGGCGAGCTTCGACGAACGCCTCGATCTGGCCTCGGTCGCGCTCGAGCCGGTGGACGGCGCCGGGCCCGCGCTGCGCGTGGTGCAGGGGCGGTTCACCGACAACGGCAGCGAGTTCCGCTTCGACGTCAACGCTTTCCAGCGCCCGCCGCGGCCGTGGGTCAACGTGATCGCGAATCCGCAGTTCGGCACCCAGCTATCCGAAGCCGGCGGCGGATACACCTGGGGCTTGAACAGCCGGCTGAATCAGCTGACGCCCTGGTCGAACGACCCGGTCGCCGACCCGCCGGGCGAGTGGTTCGTCGTGCAGGACCTGAAGACGCGCGAGGCCTGGAGCGTCACGCCCTCGGCCTGGGGCGACCCGAGCGCGACCTATCGCATCGCACACGGCCAGGGCCACAGCACGATCACGCATAGGCGCGGCGACCTCGACATCGAAACCAGCTGCTGCGTCGACCCCGACACGAGCATCAAGCAGATTCGCATCGCGATCGTCAATCGTGGGCAGCGCCGACAGCGGCTGCGCGTGCTGGGTCTCGCGGAGTGGGTGATGGGCGGCGGCCGCAGCGACCGCCTCAGCACGGACACGGGCACGCTCAGCCAGCGCCTGCCCGACACGGCGGTCGCGGCCGACGACGGCGCATCGCAAGCGCGCCGCTTGACGGCACTGCTTTGCACCCAACGCGACCGCGCCGGCGGCTTCGGCGAGGCGACGGCGTTTCTCGCGCTCGCCGAGGACCTGACCGAGCACAGTGCCGACTGGACCTGCGACCGACGCGAACTGTTCGATGCACGCGGCCGGATCGTCGTGCCCGATCATCTGGGGCGGCGCTGCGGCGTCGGCTTCGACCCATGCGCTGCGCTTTCGACGCAGCTCACGCTCGGCGCCGGCGAGTCGGCGCAGTGCGTCTTCCTGCTCGGCTTTGCGGTGAACCCCGACGAGGCGCGCACGCTCGCCACCGAGGCGATCATCGTCGACCCGGCCGAGCGGCTCGAAAGGGCGAGAGCGCGCTGGGACGAACTGCTAGGGGCCGCTACCGTTCGCACGCCCGACCCGCTGTTCGATGCGATGGTCAACCGCTGGCTTCTGTACCAGACCGTCTCGTGCAGGCTTTGGGCCAAGGCCGGCTTCTACCAAGCCGGCGGTGCGTTCGGATTTCGCGATCAGCTGCAGGACGCGATGGCCCTCGCGTGGGCCGACCCGGCGACGCTGCGCGCACAAATCGTGCTGAACGCCTCGCGCCAGTTCCGCGAGGGCGATGTGCAGCACTGGTGGCACGCGCCGACCGGCGCCGGGGTGCGCACCCATTTTTCGGACGACCTCTTGTGGCTCGTGCATGCCACGCTGCACTACCTCCAATGCAGCGAAGACGCTGCACTGCTCGACGAGAGCATCGGCTTCATCGAGGGCGCCAGCATTCCCGAAGGCGCCGAGGACGCCTACTACGTTCCTTCGGCCAGCGACGAACACGCGACGCTCTACGAGCATTGCGCCCGCACCATCGAGCGCAGCCTCGCGACAGGCGCCCATGGTCTGCCGCTGATGGGCACCGGCGACTGGAACGACGGCATGAACCGCGTCGGGCACGAGGGACGCGGCGAGTCGGTATGGCTCGCCTGGTTCCTGTGCGATCTGGTCGTCCGCTTTGCGCCGATCGCGCGCATGCGCGGTGAGGTTTCGCGCGCCGAACGCTGGGAGTCCGCTGCGTCCGGGTGGCGGCACGCGTTGCAGGCCGAAGCCTGGGACGGCCAGTGGTACAAGCGAGCGTTCTTCGACAACGGCAGCCCGCTCGGATCGCACGAAAACGAAGAGTGCCGGATCGACCTGATCGCGCAGGCGTGGGCCGTGATCTCCAACGTGGCACCGCCGGCATTCCGCCGCATGGCGCTGACGGCGCTCGACACGCATCTCGTCGATCGTGATGCCGGCCTGATCCGGCTGCTCCATCCGCCGCTGCACGACGCACAGCCGAGCGCCGGTTATATCCAGGCTTACCCACCGGGCGTGCGCGAGAACGGCGGCCAGTATTCGCACGCCGGGGTGTGGGCACTGATCGCGCAAGCGCAAAGCGGGCACGGCGACACCGCGTATCGCTACTTCACCTACCTGAGCCCGGCGCACCGCACACCGGACATCGAGAGCATCACCACCTACGCGATCGAACCGTACGTGATGGCGGGCGATATCTATTCGCAGCCGCCATACGTCGGACGCGGCGGATGGAGCTGGTACACAGGCTCGGCGGCGTGGATGCACCGCGCCGCGATCGAATCGATGTTCGGCCTGACGCAGCAGGGCAGCGCGTTGCGTTTCACACCCTGCCTGCCGAGCCATTGGCCTGAGGTCGAGCTGACTCTGCGTCGCGGCGATGCCAGCGTTCGCGTGATCTTCGCGCGCAGCGATGCGTCGCGCTCATGGCAAGCCGCCGAGAAATCCGGCGCGATGCTCGTTGCGAGCGGCGAGTCCGTCGAGTGGGAACTGCTTGCGAAGCAAGGCACGGCCTTGGTGCGCCTGGAAGCGGCGCCTCGTCCGCAGGCCGGTGCGGTGGCGTCCTACAGCTTGCAAGGCGGCGCTCCGATGTCCCCGCAGCGACACGATCCCTAGAGTTCGTGCATCGATCGGATTCGATCGCATGCCGGAGCAGACGAGATGCTGAAGTGGGCCTTGATCTTTGCCGTCATCGCCATGGTCGCAGGCCTGTTCGGGTTCACGGGTATCGCGGCGGGCGCCGCGGGCATCGCGAAGATTCTGTTCGCGGTGTTTCTCGTGCTCTTCGTCATCGTCGTGCTGCTGGCCCTGCTGGGCATCGGCGCGGTGACCAAGCGCTAGTTCATTCAACACGCAGGAGGCACTCATGAGTGCAAACAAAGACAACGTGACGTCCTTGAAGCCAGAGGGCCAGATGCGGCTCATCCTCGACCAGAAGGGACTCGATGCAGCCAAGCGCTCCCTGGAAGACGGTGCCGTGACGCCGAGCTACGGCCCGTGGCGAGACGACATCGTCAAGCTGCTGAACGACGCACTCGCCACAGAACTGGTTTGCGTGATGCGCTACAAGCGGCACTACTTCACCGCGCAAGGGCTCGCCTCGCCGAAGATCGCCGACGAGTTTCTCGTCCACGCGCAAGAGGAAGAAGCCCATGGCGACCTGATCGCCGAGCGCATCGTGCAGCTCGGTGGAGAGCCCGACTTCTCGCCTGCAACGCTCGTGCAGCGCAGCCATGCCGAGTACGACGATTCGAGCGAACTGAAATCGATGATCCGCGCCAACCTGGTGGCCGAGCGCATCGCGATCGAGGCCTACAGCCAGATGATCGCGCTGATCGGCGACAAGGACTCGACGACGCGCCGCATTCTCGAGGGCATCCTGGCCCAGGAGCAGGAGCACGCCGACGAACTCAAGGACTGGCTGGCCGACTGAACGCTTTCCGCCCGTGAGCGGTGGGGCTCATCGCCGCTCGACAACCTTCAGAACTCTGATTCACTGCCAAGGAGAAACCATGAAACTGCGCACTCAACTCGCTTCCACACTTGCCGTCATCGTTCTCGTGACCGCATCCGGCTGTGCCGTGACGCGCGGTCAGGAGACCACCGGCGCCTACATCGACGATGCTGCGATCACGACCTCGGTGAAGGCGCGCATGGTCGAGAACAAGGCGGTCGATGCCGCCAGCATCAAGGTCGAGACGCTCAACGGCACCGTGATGCTCTCGGGCTTCGCGAAGGACGCCACCGAGAAGGCGACGGCCGAGCAGATCGCCATGAACGTCAAGGGCGTCAAGAGCGTGAAGAACTCGATTTCGGTTCGCCCGTAGTCTGCCCAGCGGAACCGACCGCGCCCCGCACTCGGCAACGAGTGCGGGGCGCGTCGCGTTGGGCCCAACGTCTTACCGTCAGCGTTTTGCTTTCAGTTTGCGGTAGGCCTGGTCGGCCTCGGGCGCGCGGCTCGTGTCTTGCACGCCGCGAGAGACGTCGCGATGCGCTTGCTTGA